>Ga0181602_10001264_pt1 | contig 22725 bp, 19 predicted proteins | sample 041ome_14_FD_148640 | JGI IMG/M metagenome (GOLD analysis project Ga0181602, IMG submission 148640) | Coastal salt marsh microbial communities from the Groves Creek Marsh, Skidaway Island, Georgia - 041408US metaG (spades assembly) | ecosystem: Environmental > Aquatic > Marine > Intertidal zone...
CAGCTCCATGGATTCAAGATAGACTTCTTCACGGTGGGCGATAACATCTTCCCAATTCGCCTTAGAAGGGCTTGCAACAGGGGCCTTTATCAACTTAAAGTTAGTTGCGCCGTCAGCGTTTGTTCGAATGTAAAAGTGCTCGCCAAAATGGCTCACTCCGTATTCTAGACCACGCTCACGCGGTTGAATGATTTGGAATTCTGCAAGTGGATCATTAGCTGGGATGAATCGGTATTCATCGCTCATCGTGGAGCCGCTACCAATGATTATAAATTCCTTGCTGCGGGTTTTGTATACAAAAGTGGAGAAGGTTTCGTCTTTCTCTTCAAAAATGACCTCATGCACACCGGTTAAAGCATCCCATCGCTTAATCTTGTCGCTACGAAGGGTCTCTGCATCTTTCACTGTATAGAACAAGTGATTTCCGTCAGCGCTCCAAGTAGATCCTCCGGTACATTCGTTTTCGGTGACTTGATCGATAGCGCCTGTAATCAAATCCTTGGTGTAAATGGTATAGATTCTTCGGCTGACTGTATCCACTCCGAAAGATATTTTCTGATTCGAAGGGTGCATGCTCAAGCCAGAAACCTGGTAGTAGTCATGGCCCTCGGCTAGCTCATTTACATTGAGCATGATTTCCTCTTCTGCCTCAAGTGAACCTAGCTTACGACAGTACAGTGGATACTCTAAGTCACCTTCATATCGGGTGTAATAGAAATATCCGTCCAACTCATATGGCACAGAACTATCATCTTTTTTGATACGACCTACCATCTCATGGTATAGGTGCTCTTGAAGCGCCTCCGTACCAATCATGATTTTTTCGCGATAACTATTTTCCGCATTCAAGTATTCAATGACCTCTGGGTTTTCGCGATCGCGCAACCAGTAAAACTCATCCACGCGTGTATCACCGTGAATGGTCATTTCATAAGGAATTTCTTTGGCTTTAGGTTCGCCTTGAGGAGTTGTTTCGCTCATAGTGCATTGGGTAAGAAGGGTCACAAAACTAAGGCCTACAATTGCCATTTGTCGCATGAGGAGAGTATTTTAGAGGTGTTGCCACAATTGGCTATTAAAGTACACAATATGAAACACTCTTTCCTAATACTATGTTCCGCTCTTTTGATGCTGAATTGTACCAAACCTGAGCGCATCTTAGATTTACAGGGTCACAGAGGGGCTCGGGGGCTCTATCCTGAAAACACAATAGTTGGGTTTGAGCATGCCTTGGCCATACCAGAGGTGCGAACACTAGAATTGGATCTATGCGTAACCGCTGATGATGAATTGATTATTTCCCACGAGCCTTGGTTTAATGAGACCATCTGTGAAGTTGCCGATTCCACTCATGAAGGGTTCTCCTTTAGCTTATACAAGATGACCTTCGACAGTATCGCACAATTTGATTGTGGAGCCAAGGGCCATCCGGAGTATCCAAAGCAACGAGCAGTCCCAGCACATAAACCATTGCTCCGTGAACTTTTTGCCACCATTCAAAGCAAAGGATTGCGCTGGCCGCATTTTAACATTGAGATTAAGAGTCACCCGAATGGAGATAACATCTACCATCCTGGACCACGCAAATTCGCTGATATTGTAGCCACGGAGCTTCGCCTGGCACACGAAAAATACCCAGAGGCAGATCTTCTCAACCACGTTACGGTACAGAGTTTCGATCCACGTGCACTGCGAGAAATGCGTAAAACGCTCCTTCCTGTCAAACTAGCACTACTTAGCGAAGATGCAGAGACGAGCCCGGCTGATCAAATGGATGAACTTGGTTTTCCTGTAGATATTTACAGCCCAAACTTCGAGCAAGTAACCCCAGAAATGGTTTCCTGGTGCCACTTCCGAAGAATAGCAGTCATTCCATGGACCGTTAACGATCTAGGAGAGATGCAAAAGTTAGTGGATATGGGTGTGGACGGACTAATCTCCGACTATCCGAACGAATTTAAAAATCTGGTTTACTGACCTACTTGAGCGCGGGCAATCTTCATTCGCTGAAGGCCTTCTTTTGAACCTTGATGGTCTGGATTGTACGACAACGCCTCTAAGTAATCTGCTTCAGCATTGTTAATGTCCCCGAGCAATTCGTTGCAATATCCTCGTGCATAAAGTGCTCGATGGTTCACCGGTTGAATACGTAATGCCGTATTAAAATATCCTCGCGCTTCAGGGTAGAGTTGCAATTGCAGATGAATGTATCCCAGGTTGAACCAGCTCTCAAGATCATCTGGGTTTAATTGGGTACACTTTGTAAAATCCTCCAACGCACGATTCCATTCTTTCATGCCCAATTGGAACATTCCTCGGTTGTAATACGCGATTCTATTCTGAGGCTGTAATTCGACCAATCTGTTGAAATACGCACCGGCCAAAGGACTTCCGAGGGCACTGTACAAAACCCCACACATGTCCAACGCTTCGATGTATTCCGGATCAATGTCAATGGCCTTTTGAAACCACTCCAAGGCACGCGTCGTATCTCCTATGGCATCGCGCATAAGTAATCCTTTAAGGAAATGAGCTTCGGCGTTTTGAGGGTCTATCTCTAATACTCGATCCGTGAGTTTTGCACTCTTTTCAAACTCTGTCACCACATGGTACAGCTCGGCCATTTTGAGACGGCAACTAATATTCTGAGGATCCTCTTCCATACACCGCGTCCAAGCATCACGACTTTGACGCGTCTGGTTTGTGGAAAAACTGATATCCCCCCAAAGTTCTAAGGCTTTAGTTCGTGTGCTGTCCAATTCCAAAACCGCAGCGACATCTGCGGCGGCATATTTCAAGTTTTGACGCTTCAAGTACTCCTCCGCTCGAGCTTCTAGTGCCGCCAAATCATTGGGTTCGTAACGTATGATATCATTCAGGCTATCCAATACGGCATCCTGTTGTGAACCTGCAACTAAGGTAGCAGGCGTTTCGACCTCTTGCGGGTCCGATTCCGTAGGTCCTCCACATCCAATCAATACGACCGTGGCGAGGAATAAAAGCAGCACTCTATTCATACATCAAAAATGAGGCAAAAAAAGAGCCCCGCCAAGTGGCGGGGCTCCTATATCTAAATCTAGATCAGATTAGAAGTTGTAACGGAATGTTGCATTCCAAGTACGACCGAATCCCATCCATACGTAGTTCGCAGTGCTGATACCGTTCCAAGTATCATCACCTGCAGCTGCATGGATGTTAGTGTTCGATTCCGCGATGTACATTGTGTTCAATACGTTATTTACGTTCAAACGCAATGAAGCCATGTTACCTGCCAATTCAAATCTTGAAGTAAGACCCATATCAATCAAGTTGTATGATGGCAATTTCAATGCACCCAAGTTGTCTGGGCTTTCGAAATCTGAATTGTTGATAGAGTAATCAGCGTACAAGCCGTCTACGTAGCGGAAACCTAGGTCAGCGCTCAAGTTCTTAGCGATCTTGTAATCTGCACCCAAGAACATAGTCGTTTGAGCAGCATCACCCACTTTAGCACCTTCAGTGTACAACGTAGTTGAACCGATCAACGCGTTGTTATCATCGTATACTTCCGCTTCGAAGTTGTTCAAGTACTTCCAGTCACCCAAAGAAGCCATAGCGTTAAGACGAAGGTTGCTGCTTACGTTGTAGCGAGCTTCCAATTCCAAACCTCTGTGGTTTACATCGATGTCTTTAAACTGAGCAGTACCGTCGACACCGTTCAAATCAACGCCGCGAGAGATGAAACGGTTACCCCAGTTGGTGTTGTAAACGTTTACGTTCACTTGCAAGTCGCTAGTGATGTATGCGTAACCCAATTCGAATGATTGGATGATTTCGTTTTGAAGATCTGGGTTGATACCATTAGCAAAACCTGGGAATACCGCATCAAACAATGGCTGACGTGCAATCACACCTGCATTGAAGAATACGTTCATTTCTTCGTTCAAGTTGTAGTTCGCACCACCTTTAACGTATCCACCAGTCAATGGAGCCCAATCAGAAACAGGGTTCGTTGGTTGGTCAAAGTAGTCGATACGACGGTAGTTCTGCTGAGACCAACCTGCTTGCATTACTGCAGTCAATTTGTCTTGGTCGTTGTATTCAATCATACCGTTCAAACCAGCCCATTGTACGCGACCGATGTTGTAGTAGTCCATTTTAGGACCCGCCAAACCAGTGTTTGCAAATGGATTTGCATCGATTGTTGTTTCAATGATTTGACCGTTAGAGTTTTTGTTACCAGTAGAGTAGTAACCGTCAAGACCCATCAAGTGGTTCAAGGCACGGTAGTGGTAACCCGTGTAATCACGTAGATCGATACCAGCGCTCATTTTAAAGTTACCAGTAGTGTATTCCAAGTTAGAAATCACACCGTACCAGTTGTGAGAGTTCATAGAAGCGCGACGAACAATAACCGCACGGTTAACATTGCTATCACGGAAACCATTTGAACCAATTCTCATACCAGAGAAGGCTGAGATATCACCAGTGTATCCTGAAGTTGAAGCTTGGTTTTCAGCAACCAATGCATCGAAATCGATGAATCCGTCTGCATCACGTGCACCGCGTGCACCAGCACCACCGTTAGCAACGTCCAAGTGCTCGTACAAATCTTTCTGGTAAGGATGGATGTCCAAAGTAGAGTTGCGGAAGTTGTTTCCACGAGGACCTGTACCACCACCACGACCAGCAGAACCGTATACAGAAGTAGCCAGTTTAAGATCAGAGTTGATGTCCCAATCCCAGTTCAATGTTGCCAAAGGCTTGTTGTAGAAGTTACGACGCATAGAGAACTCTTGCTTCTCACCGTCGATAGTCATCATACCACCGTTAGAATTCCAACGTGGATCAATCACACCGTCGTTCAAAGCCATACCACCGTTACCGAAATAGTCGTAATCACGTAAGCTTACCCACGCATCGCGTTGGTGGTGCCATTGTCCTGCTCCTAAGAAAGAGAAGTTCAAGCTGTGGTTAGAACCTTTAGGATCGTATGCGATAGCCGCGAAGTATGTGTATCCTTCACCTTGCGTGTTGTACACGTACCCGTTACCCATCCAACGGCTCAACAAGAATGAAGAAGCCCATCCTTTGTCGTTACGTCCAGTGTTGTAAGAAACACCTGTTTTGATGTAACCGTCGTTACCAACACCAGCTGTTACTGTACCGCCTTCTTTGTTTTCAGCAACTTTTGTGAAGATACTTACAGTACCCCCCACAGAAGGAACAGCCAAACGAGACGCACCAAGACCGCGCTGAATCTGAATACCAGAAGCAACATCTGTTAGACCTTGCCAGTTTGACCAGTACACCCAACCGTTCTCCATGTCGTTTACAGGCTGACCATTGATCAAGAAAGAAGTATTTCTCTGGTCAAAACCACGCAATGAGATACGTGAATCACCGTAACCACCACCTTGCTTGGTTGCGTAAACACCTGGAGTGTTGTTCATAATCTCTGGGAATTCCATGTTCCCCACTTTCAAAGAAATGTCAGATGGTGAAATGGTAGATACCGCTACAGGTGTCTCGCGAACCTTTGCAATATCAATCACATCTGACGTCACCGTGATCTCGTCCAACATGTTGAACAAGGAATCTGCAGAAGCAGAAGCGTCTTGTGCATAGATGTTCATTGAAGCGAACAAAGCACCAGCAATTAGTAAAGCCTTTTTCATGTTTTGTTTGTGAAATGGTTATTCAGTTGTCAAAAATATAACCTCTTAACAAGGCTTTAACATGATTTGTGTTACGAAAACCTAAAGTTTTATTAACTACTTATAAACAAAAAGGCGCTGATTAACAGCGCCTTATGCAAACTAAGTATACATTTTGTTGATTATGCAGTGGCTGCTGCAATGGCTTCCTTAATCTTAATTTCAACTTCGTCCGCCATTTCTGGATTGTCAATGAAGAGTTGTTTGACCGTATCACGACCTTGACCGAGGCGCGTCTCCCCATAACTAAACCATGATCCACTCTTGGTTAGGATGTTGTGTTCTACGCCCAAATCAATAATCTCCCCTGCCTTAGAGATTCCTTGACCATACATGATATCAAACTCGGCAGTACGGAACGGTGGAGCAACTTTATTCTTAACCACTTTCACACGTGTACGGTTACCCATTACTTGGTCGCCGTCCTTAATTTGAGTAGATCTGCGGATGTCTAGACGTACAGAACTATAGAATTTCAGAGCATTACCACCCGTCGTAGTTTCTGGGTTACCGAACATTACCCCAATCTTCTCACGAAGCTGGTTAATGAAAATACAAGTAGAATTCGTTTTACTAATGGTTCCCGTTAGTTTACGGAGCGCTTGAGACATCAATCGTGCCTGAAGACCTACGCGAGCATCTCCCATTTCACCTTCGATTTCAGCCTTTGGTGTAAGTGCTGCTACCGAATCAATGATCAATATATCTACTGCACCTGAACGAACTAGGTTATCCGCAATTTCAAGCGCTTGTTCACCATTATCGGGTTGTGAGATGATCAGTTCATCGGTGTTTACCCCTAATTTTTCCGCATAGAATCTATCAAAGGCATGTTCAGCATCAACGAAGGCTGCAATGCCTCCTCGACGCTGGCATTCCGCAATTGCGTGTAAGGTCAATGTTGTTTTACCTGAACTTTCTGGTCCATAGATTTCGATAACACGACCCGTAGGGTACCCACCAACCCCGAGCGCAACATCAAGGCTAAGCGATCCTGTTGGGATGGCATCTACCTCTACTACTGGGGCATCCCCCATTTTCATTACTGTTCCTTTGCCGTATGCTTTGTCCATACGGTCCATTGTGAGTTTGAGTGCCTTCAGTTTGGCTTCTTTGTCTGCGCTCATAATCTTAGAATGCTAAAAATATTAGAATTATACAAATGTAGGACTTCCTTTGAATTGGCCAAGCCCTTTCTAATAAATTATGATGAAAAGTTGAAAATTAATAGAGTGACAGCACCTGAGCTACCGCCTCTTTTGTTTTCACCTTACCAATAAAATGCTCGATCTTACCCGCTTCATCTATGACATATGTATGACGGAGTATACCGTCAAATTCACGACCCATAAACTTCTTAGGACCCCAAGCTTCATAGGCTTCGATGATGGTCTTTTCCTCATCAGCGATAAGGTTGTAGCTCAACTCTTGTTTGGTGGCAAAATTCAGCTGGCGCTTGACTGAATCGGCGCTTACACCAACTACTTCAAACCCTTTTGCGACTAAATCCGCATAGTGATCTCTAAAATCACAAGCCTCCACAGTACATCCCGGTGTAGATGCTTTTGGATAGAAGAACAATATGATTTTCTTGCCTCTAAACTGTTCTGAATGGATTGTTTCTCCGTGCTGATTCACACCTGAAAAAGCGGGTGCGGCGCTGCCAATTTCTAAAGCCATGGTCAATAAGTTTTATTTCTCAACACCTCGAAGTTAGCTTTGTTTCCAACGAACAAATGGTTGTTTGTAATTTTTAGTTTTGCACACGATGACAAAAACGGAAAAAATAGCGTTCACCCTTCAGACCTTAGAAGCCCTTTACCCAGAGACGCCAGTGCCTCTGGACCATAAGGATCCCTTCACTTTATTGGTTGCAGTAGTTTTAAGCGCCCAATGCACTGATGAAAGAGTGAATAAAATCACACCAAAACTCTTTGCCGTTGCAGACAATCCATACGACATGGCGAAACTGACCGTCGAAGAAATCGCCGCAATCATCCGACCTTGTGGCTTAGTTCCAATGAAGAGCAAAGGCATTCATGCGTTCAGCAAAACCATTGTAGAGAAATACAACGGGCAAGTGCCCGCGAGTTTCGAGGCACTCGAAGCAATGCCGAGCGTTGGACACAAAACGGCAAGTGTGGTCATGAGTCAAGCCTTTGGCGTGCCAGCCTTTCCTGTAGATACTCATATTCACCGGTTGATGTACCGATGGGGGTTTACTAACGGCAAAAGCGTCGAGCAGACCGAGCGTGATGCGAAGCGCCTCTTCCCGCGTGAACTTTGGAATAAACTTCATTTGCAAATCATCTTTTATGGCAGAGAATTCAGTCCTGCACGTGGCTGGGATTTAGAAAAGGACATCATTACAAATACCATTGGTCGCAAGTCAGAAATTTCGAAATGGCACAAAGAACAATCGGACCGATTGAAAAAGAAATCCACTCGAAAAAGCTCATAGCGAATTGCTACTTTTACACTCTTAAAAATCATTACACCCAAATCACACCATCTCTATGGGACGCGCATTTGAATTTAGAAAAGAACGCAAGTTCAAACGCTGGGCGGGCATGGCAAAGACCTTCTCCCGAATCAGCAAGGATATCATCATGGCAGTTAAAGAGGGCGGAGACAATCCTGAATCGAACTACCGTCTGCGAATGCTTTTGCAAAACGCAAAGGCGGCTAACATGCCAAAGGACAACGTTGAACGCGCCATCAAAAAGGCGATGTCCAAAGACCAAAGCGACTACAAAACCATTATTTACGAGGGATATGGACCACACGGAATCGCCGTTTTAGTTGAAACAGCTACCGACAACAATACCCGCACTGTCGCAAATGTTCGCTCCTACTTCAATAAATGTGACGGTTCACTGGGTACCTCTGGTTCAGTGGAATTCATGTTTGAGCACAAGTGTCATGTAAAAATTGCAGCCGGCGACCTTGATGTCGAGGAGCTCGAGTTTGAAATGATCGACCATGGTGCAGAAGATGTATTCAAGGATACAGAAGAAAAAGACGGAGAAGAAACTGAAGTCATCATGGTTTATGGTCAATTTGCCGATTACGGCAATATCACCAAAGGCCTTGAAGCACTGGGGCATGAAATCATTGAATCCGGCTTTGAATACATTCCGACAACAACAAAAGAGTGCAACGACGAACAAACCAAAGATTTGGAGAAACTCATCGAAAAACTTGAGGAGGATGATGATGTACAAAACGTGTACACCACCATGCGTTAATCCAAAATCAATGCATAAAAAAAGGCGCCCGATGGGCGCCTTTTTTGTTAAACTACTTTTTTCAATTTTCGCAAGGACGAACTCTCAATCTGCGATCTAGCGTAATCTTTACTGATGTTCAATTCCTTGTATTCTGCACCTGGCGCATCGAACATATAGTCGTTCAAGATTGCCTCACAAACACTGCGCAACCCGCGCGCACCTAGCTTATATTCCAAAGCCACATCAACAATGTAATCGAATACATCTGAATCAAAAGACAAGTTGATACCGTCCATGTGGAACAAGTGCTGGTATTGTTTGATCAATGCATTCTTCGGCAAAGTCAAAATAGCCTTCAGGGCTTCTCGATCTAATGGCGACATGTAGGTCACAATAGGCATCCGACCGATGAGCTCAGGAATCAAACCAAATGACTTGAGGTCCGATGGGGTGATGTAACTCAATAAGTCTTCGTCCTCGATGTGATCACGAACCTCTTTAGAATATCCTAAGGTAGATGAGTTTAAACGACCACTAATTTTCTTTTCGATACCTACGAATGCACCACCAGCGATGAACAATATGTTCTTCGTATCTACCTCAATGTATTTCTGATCCGGATGCTTACGACCTCCTTGTGGCGGCACATTTACTTTTGAGCCTTCGAGCAATTTCAAAAGCCCTTGCTGAACTCCTTCGCCACTCACATCTCGCGTAATGGATGGATTATCTCCCTTGCGGGCAATCTTGTCAATCTCGTCAATAAAGACGATACCAACTTCAGCTTTGGTCAAGTCATAATCCGCTGCTTGAAGTAATCGGGTCAAGATACTTTCAACATCCTCTCCCACGTATCCGGCTTCTGTTAGTACGGTAGCATCAACTATGGTGAAAGGAACATTTAGCAGTTTTGCTATAGTACGTGCCAGCAAAGTCTTTCCTGTTCCCGTGTTTCCAACAAGAACAATATTGCTTTTATCGATCTCGGGAGCATCCTTAACCGGAACCGTACCAATACGCTTGTAATGGTTATATACGGCTACACTGAGCGTACGCTTGGCACTTTCTTGACCAATGATGTATTCGTCAAGATGTGACTTGATTTGAGAAGGTGTGTAATTAAACTCTGGCTTCCCCGCCACCTCCAATGGACTGGTCTGAGGTCGTTCACCCAATTCCGCATGAAGGATGCCTCCTGCTTGGTCCACACATTTATCACAAATGTGCGAATCCATGCCAGCGATCATCATTTCTACTTCATCCTTGCTTCTTCCGCAGAATGAACAATGTATTACGGAATTGTTTTCGCTCATTACTTGGGTTGATTCTTACCTAAAAGGATTTCGTCTACCATACCATATGCCTTCGCCTCTTCCGCGGTCATCCAGTAGTCGCGATCGCTATCTGCTTCTACTTTATCAAAAGGTTGACCACTGTGGTGGGCAATAATACTGTAGAGCTCTTTCTTTAGTTTTAAGATCTCTTGTAATGTGATCTCCATGTCCGAAGCTTGACCTTGAGCGCCACCCATAGGTTGGTGGATCATCACGCGGCTGTGCTTAAGAGCAGAGCGTTTGCCTGCGGTACCCGCACACATTAATACAGCGCCCATAGAGGCTGCCATACCGGTACAGATGGTAGCAACATCCGGATTAACCACTTGCATGGTATCATAAATTCCCAGACCGGCGTACACAGAACCGCCCGGAGAATTAATGTAAATCTGAATGTCTTTTTTCGCATCCGCACTTTCTAAGAAAAGCAATTGTGCTTGAACAATATTCGCAACCTGATCATTGATTCCTGTACCCAAGAAAATGATGCGGTCCATCATCAAACGTGAGAACACGTCCATTTGGGCCACGTTCATTTGACGTTCTTCAATGATATATGGCGTCAATGAAGCATCTACGTATTGATCAACGTACATGCTCTGGATACCTACGTGCTTGGTCGCGTATTTCTTGAACTCTTTACCGAAATCCATTCGAATGCTGTTTTTTAAGATTAGTCGATTGTATTAGGCTTTCGCCGTTACCAATTTAATGAATTCATCATAGGTAACTTCCTTCTCCTCAACCTTAAAGTTTTCTTTGTAGTAGCTCAACAACTTGGCGTTGTATACTTGGTCATTCAAACGACGTGCTTCCTCTTCGTTCTTCAACGCGTTTTCAGCAATGCCTTTCAGCATTTCATCGTCCATTACTTGTTGACCGTATTGCTGGAACTGCGCTTTAACAAGACCTACAGTGTGGTCAACCAATTCTTCTTGGCTTACACTGATTTCACCCATTTGGATGACTTTGTTCTCGATCAATTGGTAACGCAAACCTTTTTCAGTTTTTTCCCAATCCGCTTCAACTTCCTCAGCAGTCAATGGCTTTTCACCTGAAGTCTGCATCCATTTTTTCAAGAATGCAACTGGCAAATCGAACTTAGTCTTGTCAAGCAAGTACTCCGCTACGTTGTTCATGAAGTACTGGTCGGCTTCATTGGTGTACATGTTTTCAGCCTCTTCCTTCATGCGCTCACGCATCTCTTTTTCAGAAGTAACTGCACCTTCGCCGTATACTTTATCGAAGAACTCTTGGTTCAACTCTGCAGGCTCCATACGAGTCACGTTAGTCAACTTGAACTCGAACAATCCTGTTGATGCTTCTAGTTGTGCGTCAGTTGCACCCAACAATCCAGCAACATTGTATTCTTTAGCAAAAGACTTCGCAGCCTCTAAGGTCATGGTATTGCCCATACCAAGCTTGCAAAGTTCACCTTGTGCTTTTTTCGTTTTTAGGTTGCTGCCCATGAATTGTGCTTCTTCTTTCACAATTCCTTCAGCAACTGCATTTCCGTCTTTATCAACCTCGGTAATAGACCCGTGGAACATATCTTCCGCTTCTGGGCTCTCTGGAGTAACCATCTTTCCGTAACGTGAACGAATATCCTCCATGTAGGTATCCAAAACCTTTTTATCAGCTGCAACCTTTACACCTTTGACCTTGTTCTTTTTAGTGATGCTCACCTCGAACTCTGGGCTCAGACCGATCTCAAACTGGAACTCGTAGGTACCAGGAGTATCAAAGTCAATGGTTTCCTGCTCAATTGGAAGCGGGTTTCCGAGAATATTGAGTTTCTCTTTTGTGATGTAGTCGTAGATACCGTCTTGCAAAATCTTATTGATCTCGTCAATGAGGACCGATTTTCCGTACTGCTTTTTGATCAAACCCATAGGCACCTTTCCTGGACGGAATCCTGGAATATTGGCACGCTTGCGGTAATTCTGCAACACATTATCTACCTTTTGCTGGTAGTCTTCCGGTGTGATTTCTAGAGTCACCAAAAGGTTCAGTGCATCTACTTCTTTCTTGCTAATGTTCATCTGTGTACAATTAAATTTTGCAAAACCCCCTCAAAAGGGGCTGCAAAGGTAAGCAACATTTTGCCTTTTATTTGGTTTGCTTTAACGTATCGAAATGCGGGTTCTTTTCGCAAAGATTGTACCTTGGCAATTCCTATGTTTGAAAGACTTATGCAGCGCAAAAATCTCAAGTACCTCATCCCCATCGTCGTGGGGACTTTGCTCGTATTCAGCTTTAAATTATTTGGCCCTCAAGAAGAGAAAGAACAAGTCATTTTTTCTCTAGTAAGAGACGCATTGACCAACGTGCATTTGCAACCAAAAGCCGTGGACAACGAGCTTAGCGAGACTGTTTACAACAACTACCTCGAAAGCCTAGATTACAACAAGCTGTTTTTAACGCAGGAAGAGTTGGGTGAATTGGAACCCTTCAAATTGCAACTTGACGAAGCATTCAACCAGAATAACACCGCCTTTTTCGAACTAAGTTATGGACTGATCACCTCAGGTATTGAGCGTTCGAAAAGCATCTATACAACCCTTTTGAATCAACCTTTTGACTACAACAAAGTTGAATACACTTGGACCGATGCGGAGAACAAGGAATTTGCTAAAGATGAGGCAGCGTTGGTTGAGTATTGGAGACTTCACCTGAAGTGGCGCATTATCAATCGAATCCACGAAAAAGAACAAGCGCAAGAAGACGACCTCGAAAACGGGGATGTTGAAAACGTAAAAACCTTTGACGATTTCGAAAAGGAAGCCCGTGAAAAAGAACTTGAACTTCAAGATGAATGGTATTCCGACCTTGTCGATGTGACGCGTTTGGAATGGTTTGGCATGTACATGAATGCCTATTGTGAGGTATTTGACCCTCACACCAACTACCTCGCTCCACAACAAAGCGAAAACTTCGAGATGAGCATGACCGGTCAGTTCGAAGGAATCGGTGCTCAACTCAAAAAGGAAGGAGATTACATCACCATCGAACGCATTATTGCAGGTTCTGCTTGTTGGCGTCAAGGCGATTTAGAGGCTGGAGATAAAATCATTGCTGTGGCACAAGGAGATGAAGAACCCGTTGACGTGGTAGGTTATAAAATCAGTGAAGGCATTAAACTCATCCGTGGCAAAAAAGGAACAGAAGTCCGCTTAACCGTAAAGAAAAAAGACGGCTCGCGCGCCATCATTCCAATCATTAGGGATGTGGTAGAACTCGAAAGCACCTTTGCTCGAAGCGTCGTGCTTGATGGCTCGATTTATGACCGAAAAAATGCGGAAAACAAAGGCGCAATAGGCTCAAAGACCGGATATATTCGACTTCCGAAATTTTATGTTGATTTCTATGAAAGTACCAACCGAAACGCTGCCGAAGACATTAAAACCGAAATTGAGAAACTCAAAGCGCAAGGTGTAGACGGCATTGTCTTCGACCTTCGAAGTAATGGAGGTGGATCGCTCCAAGCTGCCATTGAAATTGCAGGTTTATTCACCGAAAAAGGCCCGATGGTCCAAGTAAAAAACTTCCAAAGTGGAACCCGCGCAAAGAGTAGTCGCGGCAATAAAATCTATTGGGACGGCCCGCTTGTAATCCTGGTGAACGAATACAGCGCTTCGGCATCAGAAATTGTGAGTGCGGCGCTTCAAGATCGCGGTAGAGCATTGATTGTTGGCCCATCAAAATCTACATTCGGCAAGGGAACGGTTCAAAACATGTTCGACTTTGACCGTGCTGTTGGAGGCAACATGAATGCCATTAAACCACTCGGAGCTATAAAGATTACTACCGAAAAGTTCTACCGCATCAATGGGGGAACGACTCAGTTGCAAGGCGTGGTCCCAGATATTTCCTTGCCGGGTGCTTATGATCTGATTGAAATTGGCGAAAAAGAATACGACAATGCATTGGCAGTAGACTTCGTAGAAAAAGCGAATTACACCGTTCACAACGAATGGAACAAGGCATTTGAACGCGCGAAGAAAAATGCAGCAAAACGCCTAGAATCGGAGCCTACTTATGATGCTTTTCAGGATTATGCGCAATGGATTGCTGAAGGCGATAAAGACAAGCGTATTCCATTAAAATACGATCGCTATGTAGCGTTCCAAGACTCCATCTCTGAGGCTAGCGAGGTATATAAAAACATCAACAAAGCTCCCGATAGCCTAGGCATTGTTCCCTTACCGGAGCATCTAGCTATGTTTGAATCGGATTCTGCCCAAGCGGATATTTACCAAAAATGGTATAAAAATCTTTCGCGTGATTTGATTTTGAGAGAAGGCGTTAAAGTGGTCAATGACTTGGTCAAATAATATAAAAAAGCATCCGGGACTGTGGTTCCTGGTTCTATTGGTCGTTTGTGCTGTATTCGGGCCGTGGCTTGTGCTGGATCAAAGCCCCATGGCCAACGACATGGACCTGAGTCGTGCAATGAGAGGCCCTGGAAGCTCGTCAGATATGGGCGTTCATTGGTTCGGGACAGATAAATTTGGGCGGGATCATTTTTCAAGGGTACTGCTCGGGAGTCGAATTTCCCTTTCTGTAGGAATCATCGCGGTTGGCATCAGTTTGATCATCGGGATTCCTATTGGTGCAGCTGCAGGGTACTTTGGTGGGCGATTAGACCAACTCCTCACTTGGCTTATGTCTGTTTTATGGTCCATACCAACGCTGTTATTGGTAATCGCATTGACTTTTGTTTTAGGTAAAGGGCTAACTCAAGTTTTTATCGCCGTCGGGCTAACGATGTGGGTGGAAGTTGCACGCGTAGTCCGAGGCCAATTTTTTGCAGAAAAACAAAAAGAATACGTCGAGGCCGCACGAGTTCTTGGGTTCGGCACCGGCCATATCATTTTCAAAGAAATCCTACCTAACACTTGGGGCCCTCTATTGGTCATCTGCACTACAAATTTTGCGAGTGCTTTATTGATCGAAAGTGGTTTGAGTTTTTTGGGAATTGGCGCACAACCACCCACACCATCTTGGGGCAGTATGATCCGAGACTACTATCCCTACCTTATGACGGGAAAAGCCTACTTAAGCTTGATCCCCGGCGTTTTGATTGCTTTGAGCGTACTGAGTCTAAACAGCCTAAGCAGTGCGCTTACAGTGAATGATTAACGGACTAGAGTGAAGTCGTTGCATTCAGGAACTTCAAGATTTGAAGCGCCCGCTGGAGCATGAAAATTCATCATTTCTAAGAAATACTCTCGCTCCACATTAATTGCACCAAGACTATCTAAATGGTCTGTAGGCAATTGATTATCGATGAAGGCTACTCCGATTGCATTTAGATATTGACACATACCTATGTATGCATATTTCGACGCATTTTTCTCAGTGTGAAACATGCTTTCACCTACAAAAATCCCTCCTGTCATTACCCCAAAAGTACCACCAACGAGAGCCTCGCCTTGCCATACCTCAAAGCTGTGTGCGCGACCTTGTTGATGCATTTCAGAGAAGTTTTCCAAGAACATATCTGTTATCCATGTTCCTGCTTGTCCGGGTCGAGGCATGGTGCTGCATTTCTCCAAAACTTGGTCAAATGCCGTGTTCACGCTGAAGCGCCATTTCTTTTGATTAATGTATGGGCGCATGCTTTTGGCAATCACTACTTGGTCCGTCATGGTAATGCTGCGAACCGGAGGTGAGAACCAAAAGACCACCCCATCTTGATCGAACCAAGGAAAAATCCCAAAGGGATAGAGTCGCTCATACATTTCTGGATAGAGCTCCCAAGAAAGCGCAATAAGCCCCTCTTCATTAGCGGCGTCAAGGGGATTTGGAATTTCCCAATCCCCTTGGCCAATGAAATATAAAGGGCTATTGACTGAATTCATTGTTCGATTTTAGAACGGCAGATCGTCTTCTAAAACATCCGCGGCACCTGAAGGAGCCTCAAACGGTTGGCCTTGTGGCGGCAAATCAGATGGTCCAGGACCTGCTGCTTGAACTGCATTCATTCTCCATGCCTGAAGTGTGGTGTAGTAGCGCGTATCCCCACCTTGTGGAGGTGTCCATTCACGACCACGAATATTAAATTCAACGTTGACCTCTTGTCCAACCTGAAAGTTGTTCAATATCGAAGTTTTGTCCTGTGTGAATTCAAAGCACAACGTTTGTGGATATTGCTCTTTGGTCTGAACTACGAATTCACGTTTTCTGAATCGGTCTGAGACGACCTGTTCGTCCATAATCTTTTGGATTCTGGCTTCTAATTGCATGGATTTACCCTTTTAGCGGGCCGATTTATCTATTAATAATACTTTCCAGGCTTCATGCACCTGGCCGTTGTCTAACAATTCTTTTGCCATCTCGTGCAACTGCTCGCGCAGCTCAATGCCGTCTGCAAAGTTTTGCAATATACGGCGCACATCGAAGTCATTTTTCATGGCCTCTACCTCTTCCGAAGAAGGTAAAGTGATGACTGCGCCCAACTGCCCAAGGTTGTTGCCCGTGAGGATGGTAGATCTGCGAATGACATCAGGTATTTGATCTACACCTATACCCAATGCCGGTGGGCTCAATTTGAAAAGCGCATCGCCCGAAGCGCGAACCCACCAATGGCGTCCCATACGCCCTACTAGGTCAATCTCGTTTTGATCAATGCCTCCATCGTCTGCCAATACTCGGTCAGCAATGTGAATTCTTTTGATCAAACACATGACCAAATTTCCGGCACCGCCCTCTTCACCCAAGTGTAAAACGTCTCTAACCTCGCATTCTAGGCTTACAGGGCTTTCCTTTACTCGCTTGGCTTGAACCACTTCAGAATCGATTGGAGTCAAACCGCTTTTCACAAACTCGTCCACGGATGAATCGTACTCCGCAGAGCTAAGATTCACCTGTTGCGCGACATCGTAGCTCACTACGTTCACCACACACTCCTTTTGAGTCATACAGTTGTGTAATGTATCCTTCGTGGTATTGTCTCTAACCCTTCTTGCCGGCGAAAAAATCACCACGGGCGGGTTCGAAGAAAAAATATTGAAGAAGCTATATGGACTCAAATTATTGTTCCCAAACTCATCCACAGTACTTACCAAGGCAATTGGGCGAGGCCCGATAGCGCCTAGTAATTTCATGTGGCGTTCTTTGGTCGAAATGTCGTCAGGATTAAATGTCGCCATGGGGCAAATGATTTTCTACAAAGTTAATTTTTACTCGGGCCGATTCTTTTTTATTGTCAAACTAATTTTCTCTCTATATTTGCCGTCCAATTCATGCGGATGTGGTGAAATTGGTAGACACGCTAGTTTTAGGCACTAGTGCTTTATCGCGTGAAGGTTCGAGTCCTTTCATCCGCACAGACAAATCCCGATCAGGCAACTGATCGGGATTTTTTGTTCATGCACCGAACGAAGCTTGCTTCAGAGAGGTGTATGAACAAAAAAGCCCGGCCATGCGGAGCATGGGAGGGATTCGCCTGAATGCATCCCCACTAAGGTCCGCCAATCTTTTGCACTAGCAAAAGTTGGCAATCCTTTGACTTTCCCAAAACGAAGCTTGCTTGAGCGAAGAGTGGAAACAAAAAAGCCCGGCCATGCGGAGCATGGGAGGGATTTGTCTGAATGCACCCCCGCTAAGGTCCGCCAATCTTTTGCTATGAACTACAATTTCTTGCGAAGCAAGCTCCATTTCAATGAGCGCGCTGAATCTTGATGAGACAAATTTCTTGCATTTGTCGAATCAGGACTTCACGCGCTAGTTATCGTAATCGAATTCCTCAACAATTGGATCTACGCCCTCTGGCTTATCACATAATTGGTCATAGATATCATACTGTACAAGGATTAACCATGGAATGATGGCGAGTAACCCAATAAAAAAGGTGATTAAAGACATTACCATTGCTATGACGAAGACCAAAATCCCCAGAACAAGTAAACGCAAGAAGTTTTTCCAAGCTCTTGGGAAACTCCACTGCAAGGCTTCCATGAGCTCCTCACCTTCCATAGATGCTCTGTAGGTCGAGAACATAAAACCCACACCGAATACGATTTGGATTAATGCGACAAGAGCGATTATACCTGAATGCTCTACATAAATTTCAGCCATGTCCTCAAACATCATTTGCACTTCGTCCAAATTGTTAAAGTCAAGCTGCCCTGTTGCTAATGCCCCAATCTCTTCTGGCATGAAAAAGCCCCCAATCTGACCAATTAGGGTGGTGATCAATACCACTCCAAACAATTGTTTTTGATTCACTTTAAAGGCATGAAAGAAATCGCCAAATTCTACCGATTCACCACGCTCATCCATGCGTGCCACATGAGCAAATCCCATAGTTAGGAACATACCTCCAGCCCCTACTACCAAAGACATGATCAATGTAGCTAACCGAACGCCCATAAAACCCAACATACCTGCCAATCCTGTTGCTACTTGGGCAATCAAAAGACTAGCGATGAAAAAGACAATGGTATACGCAGTGTACATACCTGCCTTGTTTTTGTATCGTACCCAGCCGGCTTGCAGGGCGTAGAAAGGATCAATTTTCTTCATGAGAATGCGGTTTACAGTTCGTAATTTGCGGAAAATTACAACTCAAGTTGAAAGTATACCACTCCCTAGCTGAATTTAATACACTAGACTGCGCCGTAGCCACAACGGGTACTTTTGACGGCGTACACTTAGGGCACAAGAAGATTTTGGGCCAATTGGTCCAAACCGCAAAAAAGGTCGGAGGAGAAAGTGTCTTACTTACTTTTCACCCCCATCCACGCTTAGTTCTTCAACCCGACGTTGAGCTTAAATTACTTACTAGTCTTGAGGAAAAAATCGCCCTTTTGGAGCAAACCGGTCTTGACCACCTCATCATTCATCCCTTCACCAAGGAGTTCTCCCGGACACCTTCCTTGGAGTTTGTCCGCGAAATCATGGTCAATCAAATTGGGGTAAAACAACTCGTTATTGGGTACGATCACCACTTTGGCCGCAACCGCGAAGGAAGCTTCGAGCACCTCAAAGAATTCGGGCCGATCTACGGCTTTGAAGTCCAAGAAATTCCAGCTTTTGACATCGATGAAGTAAACGTGAGTAGCACAAAAATCCGAAATGCCTTAAGCGAAGGTGATGTAGAATTAGCCTCCGATTACCTTGGCCATCCTTACATCATAGGAGGTGAGGTCATCAAAGGGGACCAATTGGGTCGTACTATCGGGTTTCCAACAGCAAATCTAGATATCAACTTCCAACACAAACTCATCCCCGCAGATGGAGTATACGCAGGAACCGTTCGCATATCCGGCACGCACTTCAAAGCCATGGCCAACATCGGCAGACGCCCGACAGTAGGCAGCGACAAGCGTTCGGTTGAGATTCATGTGATGGATTTTGAAGGTGATCTCTATGGCCAACACCTTCATTTCGCAGTGGGTCATCGACTGCGCGAGGTAATGACTTTTGACAGTCTCGATGCTCTAAAAGCCCAATTATCAGCGGATAAAGCACACGCCTTGTCGAAGTTGGCATAAATATTGACATCTTTGTGAAACCTAATTGATTTAACCACAATGAAAAAAATCGCATTCTTCATCGCAGCAGCAGCAATGCTTGCTTCTTGTACAAAATGGGAAAACAAGAGCACTGAGTTCAAAGTAACCGGCGTTTGGACGGGTATCAACCAACAAGTAAATATCCAAGTAGCACCATTTATTGATTCTACGATTCTTCAAACCACTACAGACATGGAGGCGAACTTCATGGACAACGGAGGATTGACTATCGATTCAGCAGGAACACGTATCGACTCTATGAGCTGGTCTATCCTTAACGATACCGTTCTTGTGCTAGGTGGTATTGATATTAGCGCTGGTGGCCTAGGTGGTATTCCGGCAGGAAAGTTGCACTTCAACATTAAAACATTGGAACAAGACGCATTCACTTTCCGCTACGATACAACCTTCTCGATGGTTATAGATCCAGCATTGCCTGCATTCAATGTTGACCTTGCACAAATCCAACGTTGGGGCAAATAATCCTAGCGTACCAATAAAAAGAAACCCGCCTCGAGCGGGTTTTTTTATGCCAATTTGCGCCAAAGCGCATTGTTCAGGTCTTCTATCTTTTTACGGTCTAAGGACCAATAATCACCAAAGCCGAGCTTCTCTTCCACCGTACCCGGACGAGCCGGAATCTTCACGCGAGCGGTACAATGGTAGGACCGAATTCCGGCCGTCCAAAGATCATCCACTACCTCAGCGCTTACGCCCGACCCAGCTTGAATTTGAATGCGACCTGCAGCCTGTTCGACCAAGTCTTTAAGCGCCGGAAGCCCCCCAGCGACAGTAGGAGCAAACCCACTGGTCAAGATTCGCTCCACACCCAATTCCACCAAAAGCTCCATCGCCGTTTCCGGACGCACACAGGCATCAAAGGCGCGATGAAAGGTCATGGCCAATCCATAATCCTGAGCAAATTGGGCCACCAACTCCACAAATTCCGCATCCACATTTCTGCCACCATCAAGGGCGCCAAAAACTATTCCTGTCGCACCACAATCGCTGAGAATTTTCAACTCCTCAAGCATCATGTGCTTTTCAAGTCTATTGTAGATAAAATCCCCCGCTCTCGGCCGAAGCATAACATAGACTGGTAGGTCACTGACATCAACGGTCATTTCAATCTGAGCCGCTGATGGCGTCAATCCACCTTCATTTAGATTACTGCACAATTCTATCCTGTGCACGCCGAGGTCAATGAGCTGGGCGGCATGTCCCGGCTCTTCAATGGCGATTTCTATTTCAAATTGGTCGGCCATAAATCTGTACTTCATCCAAGAAGTGCCAAACCGGCTGTCCCGCGGAGGGATGGTTGTCCGGCAATTTCTCAGTATTTGGAATTTTAATATCAATAACTTTAGTCGGATGCAAAGACGCTGCAGGCACCAAAACCATTGTTTCAATAAAGGTGCCTTCCGTTGCGGTTGAACTCTTTCGCTCCCATTCAAAACGACTGATCTGGTCTTCACTTTCGTATATATCCGTGATGACTTTTTCAGGGATGAGTATCCAGCTTAATCGGCTCTGAAGAAAATTAATCTTGATCGAGTCGATCTGATAGGGCGTATTGAAATCGAAATGGCCGCTGAAATAATCGGGCCCGAAATACCCTACCCAATTTCCATCTCTATAATTCTCCGATCCCAAAACCCCGTTGGCCAAAGGAATATCCTTGGTACCCGTGTATGGCTCTGTCGGCGGACTCGTTAAACAACTGTGCGTTACCAATCCCTCATGTACGGCAAATCCGTAGTTCAAGACCTTGCCCATAGCATGTCCGTCGCGATTGGGCTGTATTTTCATCTGATGTAGCCCACGCTCGGTGAAAGTAGTGGCGCTATCCATAATCATCCCTGTAGGTGCCTCGACGGCCAGTTCCAGATTTGCAAAGGCTGGCTCCGCCCTAACAATGACCTTCAGTTCGTTTTTAAACGAATCATTTTTAGTTGCCAATTTCACCGGCACCTGCTCTACATCATAACTGTATCCTAGCGCATCCAACATAGGATAATGATGCTGAAGACGCTCCCAAAACGCATCATAATCGCGCTCCGAAGGATGAGACCACAACACCTCAGCCATGGCAATGCCGCGAGGTAAAAACCGACGATCTAACGTTTCTGTATCAGGAATATGCTCTGACCAAAGATTACACTCGCCCCCTAAAATGTGCCCTGCATCAAGAGGGTCCAATTCTGAAGGTATAGGACTATATGAATACACCTTGGGCACATCAATACTGCTCACCGGGTAATCAAAATACGCATGTGAGGTTGGACTCATAATGGCATCATGACCTTGTTCAACTGCCTCGATTCCACCTTCAAATCCGCGCCAACTTTGCACTGTCGCATTCGGGCTCAAACCGCCCTCCAAAATTTCATCCCAACCGATGATCTGCTTGCCCTTCGTGGCTAAATAGTTTTCGATCCGAGTATTGAACCAACCTTGTAAAGCCTCCTCATCGTGCAATCCCTCATCCTTTATGCGTTGTTGACATTTTGGACATTGCTCCCAGCGGTATTTTGGGGCTTCATCGCCGCCAATGTGGATGTATTTTGACGGGAAGATCTCACAGACATAGTCCAGCACATCCTCCATAAAATCAAAGGTCTGCTCATTCCCAGCACAATAGATTTCTTTAAACACACCCCATTCCGTCGCTACTTCCACTGGCTCCCCGGTACAACCTAGTTCGGGATATGCTGCCAAGGCCGCTTGACTATGCCCCGGCAATTCAATTTCCGGAATAACCTCAATCCCATATCCGGCCGCATAATTCACGACCTCTTCGAGATCCTCACGGCTGTAGGACCCGCCATAAGTACTATCGCCGTGGGTCCTGTACGCCGCCACCTCGGCCAATTTCGGATACTTATCCATCGCAATGCGCCAGCCTTGATCCTCCGTTAAATGCCAGTGCAGTACGTTGAACTTA
>Ga0181602_10001309_pt1 | contig 22357 bp, 28 predicted proteins | sample 041ome_14_FD_148640 | JGI IMG/M metagenome (GOLD analysis project Ga0181602, IMG submission 148640) | Coastal salt marsh microbial communities from the Groves Creek Marsh, Skidaway Island, Georgia - 041408US metaG (spades assembly) | ecosystem: Environmental > Aquatic > Marine > Intertidal zone...
TTCTATAAGTTTTAAAAGGAAGGGGTCAAGCCCCTTCCGTTAATTAATATTAGGCGAAGTTCTTAGCGTAGACAATCTCATCACCCTTAAGGTAAGAGAAGCCCAACTTGAACTGACCCCAGATTTTGTCAGAGGACAACTCAGCCTCCCACTTCATATCAATCGCACGAACGTCATTGTACTCGTCGGTCAACATTACCAAGTTCTCAGGAGCAGAGATGAAGAACTCACCAGCAGCCAAAGAAGGGAAGTGGATAACCTCCATACCGTAGTATGCAGGGATATTGCCTTCAACTACACCTTGAGCAGTCGTGGTGTACAAACCAGCGATAGCGATTTGGTAAGCTTGAACAGCGGCAGTACCCATAAAGAAAGCAGGACGGTATGCACGGTCAGCGTCTCCGTAAACGGCAGACAACATAACAGCACTCATAGTCTCGTAAGCACCTTGCATCAAAGAAAGGATGTTGCTAGAAGAGATAGCAGCGTTGGTGTCGTAGTCCAATACAGCGGCGTCAGAACCCATTTCGGTAGTCAAACCGGTAGCAGCCAATTCCAAAGCCTTCTGAGCAGACAACTTAGCGAAGTAATCAAATACCCAATCTTTGAATTGAGCATCCATAGTCTCTTCGTTGTGCTGTCCTTGCTTAAGCAATACAGAACGATAGGTAGACTCAAGAACGTTCTTACAGTTCAAGAAAGCCCATTTGTAGGTAGATACAGTCATCTCCTTCTCGTCAATAGAGGCAGAAGATTGAGCATCAAACGTACAAAGGTCAGAGCCGAAAGTCAAGCTAGCATCAAAGATGGGTACTTGTACTTTTGACTTAACTCCGTCAATAAGACGGAAACGGTCCAACACTTTGGCGCTCTTCACCATAGAATCAATGAAGAGGTCGGGGGTGCGGTTGCCCCAGTCTAAAGTTGCAACAGAAATTGCCATTTTAATTCAGATTTTAAATCAATTAGTTTAATCTACAAATAATCAATAAAAACGCTTGCCAAAGAATTTGTCAATCATCTTTACTTTATCTGAAGTGATTCGCTCAAAATTGCGTGCCTTGTCTTCGGCTACCTCCTCAGCGGATGCTTCCACACCCTCTTGCTCGGCAGACAAAGCCAATTCAGCTTCTTGAACAGAGTTCTCTTCGGACTCTTGATTTTCAGCAGAAAGTTCTGCCTCCTGATTCTCAACAACCTCAGGAGTCTCCTCTGACAAAGAAACCTCTTGCTCGGCAACAGGCTCTTCTACATTAGCAACTTCCTCAGCTACTGGAGCAACCTCTACGGCTGGCTCCTCAGCAGACATCTCTTCCGCTACTTGTTCTACCTGCTTTTCTTCAACAGCAGAAAACTTCTCTTGTGTCTCGGACCATAGTTCCATAACAGCAGAGTGGTCTTCAGCGATTTTGGAAACAGCAGCCTCCAACTTGGCAATACGCTCACCAAGTTCTACAGCGAATTTGAAATCCATTTCACTACTCATTTTTTGTTCAACGATATCGGATTTAATCTCAATGGAAAAACCATTAAGTTCATTGGACTTAATATCAGTCCAAAGTGCGTCAGACTCAATTTGAGCCTTAACAAATACAGTTCCAACCGGAAGGTTGAAACCGTATGCGTTACTCTTATCTTGGTCTGATTCTTTCATCCAGACCTCAAGCATTGTTACGTCCTGAGTATCCAGTGCGTGTTCAATGTTGAAAGAGTTGAACAAGCCATCCTTGCTGTACTTGTACATAATCTTTTCAATCGTATCCTTAGGGAATACGATGTTATACTCACCCATAAATGGGCTGCTACGGTAGATAGGCATATCCGGAATCATAATCGGACCTACTACCTGTTTCTTTTCCTCATTAGCAAACTTAAAGCTAGGCTTGTCGTCTTCTGCCAATGTGATAAAGCCCTCCTCAATGGCAGGGCGGTTTACTAAGGAGATGCGGAACATACCGCTCTCCTCGCTGTCCCCTAGGACAACTTTATACAGTGGGATATTGCTCATCTTCCTTATGTTTTTTGAGTTCCTGAGACCACACTTTAACGGCCTTTAAGAACTCTTCTTCGTTAACGGGGATGCCATCCCTCTTGAACTGCTCAAGTTGGCTCATAGCCACCTCTAAGCGGTTCTCAAGGTCTTTAATCTGCAATAACATATCAATGATGCCATCAATCATCTCCTTGTCCTGTGGGCGCGTGTGTGCAGACATCTTACGAATCTGCTCCATCTTTCGGATAGCCCAGTTAACACCTGCGGTGCCTCCCCAGATAAGCCAAGCTACATAGCCGCGGTCTTTCCAAGGAGTAGACTTATACTTAGGGTCAACCTCTGAGTTCTTGCGGTGTCTGGCAAAAGACGCCATACGCGCAATGGTTGTAGCGGACAAACTCTCTCTTGACGCGAGCTGGTTAGCTCTTGTCCAGCCAACGATAGTGCCTCCCTTTACTTCGTCTCCATACTCTTCCTTCCAACGCAACGCCTTCTTGGCGTTGTTGGTTGCAGCAATTGGATAATCGTTATAAGTCTTAGCCATTAACTTAATCTACAAAAATTGCTTCTACCTTTCCGTAGATGTATTGATTATGCATCTTTGCATCACTAAAAGATTTAACTACTACAGTTTCTCCGGTAGATAAGGTGAACTTTCTATTGAAGAAATATCCATTGACAAAGTAGCTATTTGGGAAGGCTGCATAGAAGGTAATCTTAGCGCGTCCGTTAGAGCGGAAACGCTCCGTCTCTAGTAGATAATCATACGCAGCAAACGTATTTCCATTCTTACCCGCAAAGCGAAGGTCTATAGTAGAGAAGTCTCCGTTGATAGTTCTGCCCTGCAATTTTACCGTAGTAATTACTTTATAGACGTTCTGGTCAATAATTTCACCGTAATCGTTACGTCTGCGGAAGACCGGGTAGCGAAGAGTTGTGAGGTTATCTATGGAACGTAAATAGAAGAAACGAAGGCCAACCTTATCGTATTCAGGAACCTGGTTTTTAATCTGTCCTGCTTCGGGCGTAGAAATCAATCCATCACGAGTTAGTATTGGGTCATTAAAGAACGACTGGCCACAAACTGTTTTGTTGATTGGGTTAATCAAACCACCCTTTAAATCAAGCTTGAAGTCACCAACACCATCTGCATTGAGTTCTCCACGGTAACTTCCGACAACAACCTCGTTATCAAACTTATCATATTCGCCACCAAAGTCTTTATTGTTTAGTTCAATATTCTTATACTTTTCCGGGGCTGCGCTAATTTCATACTCTTTAAGGTCATCAACATAACCCGAAATATCAAGAGCAACAGCGGAACGAACATCGTTCATATTGTCAAGTATGAATTTTTGCTCGCCAGAACGATAATCATAAATGAGGCTCAAGCCGAATCTCTGCATAACCTCTACAAATAAATCGTATGGCGTGTATGCATCATTGTTGGCAAAGCTATCTTGGAACGTGAAATTATCCGTTGCCGTAATAGCGGGAATGTTTCCGGCATTGGTTACTTTAAGACCTAAGTCTGACCAGTCATACCCGTATATGCGTTGTTTTCTAATGTCAACTTGAGAAAAAGAATACGAGGTTTCAACGGAGGTCGGAGCGTATCCTCCGGCACCATTTGAAACGGTGGTGTATAAGGATGTTTCAAGAGAGCCAGATGAGAGCTCAAGACCTATAGATACGGAGTAACGGGTTCCTCCTAAGAATCGGAAAACTTCCTCGTCGTCAATGTATGCATCAAAGCTATTAAACTCAAGAGTATTGTTTAGTGTAACAGGAAGAGTTATGTTTATGTCGTCTTGAGTAGCGGGGGAAACCTTAGCAGAGGGAGTCAGAGAAAGGATAATTCCGTTTGAATCTCGCATTGGTATCTTAAATGATACCGCATCAATTCCAGTATATCCACCATATATGTATACATAAGGAGTGAACTTTGCATCACTCAATGAGCTTATGTGCACTGCCACAGGAAGTATAACGCCTCCTAATTCATACTCCGAACTAACAATGGCTGTTTTAAGGCCAGAAATAGTCACATAACCATTTGTATTGGCCCAGTTGACTTTTGCATCAAACGCACTACCGTAGGCAATGTAACCTATGTTCTCTGAGCCGTAGTCCGCAACACCAGTTGATGTCCGGTACTGGAATCCATAGTCATATGAAATCTCAGCAGCCTCCGGCTTATAGTTTGTTGGTCCGTGAGGTTCGTAAGTCTCTGCTTCTGATAAGTAGTAGTTGTCAATGTTGACGTAAGAGTATGTTGTTGTTTGTCCACCAACTGTCACCTCTGTAGGGTCAAGAATCTGGTCTTGGTTAATCGGTACGTTGTATGGGAACGGAAAAAGAAAAGCGTTACGTTTGTCTGCCTCGTCAGTTGAAAGAAATGACGGGTAAAGCATATAAAGGTCGCTAGCGTCCCACGTTGCCGTACCAGATATAAATGACGATGTATAGTTGAACGACAATGCGTCAAACACCCTGTCAAGGAAGTTGGTTACTTTCAGGGCGGGGAATAAACCAAACCTCTTTCCATCAATGCCCCAAGTAGTCAATTGACGAGACTCGTACCCGGAAGCTTTCTGAATATTGTCTACATCAACAAACGGTATCTCAATATCACGCCCACTGTAGTCGGTGTTAGCCTCAAGGTATGTTTTAAGTGTGCGAACCGTAGTAGAAAATGTATCATTGTATAAGTCGGCAAAGGTTAAGTCTCTAAGGTCATTAACAAAGTCGGCAGCCCTGTCTGTGAATGATATATTGAAGTAAGGCTCTGAGCTGTTTACGACAACAGACGTAATCTTAGCCTTCCCGCTGGAAATGATTGCTGTCCCGTTATAGATTGTATAATCCCAGCGAGTAGTTGTTCCAATATCAAGCGCATTAGACGCGTTGTATTCCAGTACGCTCTTGTTGTGAGACGTATATGGAAACTTGTCTTCAAAAGAGAACGGAATCTTTATACGAGACGGGTCCTCATTGTCGTAATAATCCAAAGAGATGTCAATCTCCTGCTCTGGGAAAAGGTCAACGTTATTCCCGCCAATAACTACACGATAGCTCATTAGGCTACAATTCTAAAGGTTATATCCTTGCGAAACTTATTGTTAAACAACTCAAAGGTTGTCTCAGGCATATAAACCTTGTAAGCGACCCCATTTGGTCCTCCACAATCGTCAATCATAATAGTATTAGACGCTGTTGCGATGTTGCTAAAGTCCTCAAAAAAGTATCTACGTGTGCTATCCAATATAAGGTCGTGATACGTCTTAATCTTGTATCGGATGTACTGCTCAGAATAAGCGGCTGTCTCAACGCGCGTGTTAATTCGGTACGAATACGACACATCCCTGTTTACGGTTATATAATCGTCATACGGCTGTATAGGCTCAAAAAGGTTTTTTGAATAAATCAAAAAATTCGTCATTGAGCTGATGGCATCAGAGTAAATGTTCTTGTCATAAGAAATACTGATAGTCCATCCTCCTTCGCCAATACCTCCAATATTTGCTACCTTTCCTGTTACTATACCATAGACAAAAATGGAAGTGTCGCTTGAACTATAGAGCTTAATGGCGTCGCCAACAACAACACCGCTACTTAGACTAAAGTCCTCCGGAGTGCTGATAGTTACAGAACCGCTTGAATCATCAGTATAGCTCTGAATATTCCCATAAACAGACAAGTCCGTGGTTGGATAAGAGTTGAACGAATAGAAGTATATTGCCATTAGATATTAGAGTTTCTGTCTTTTATTCTACGTGCGTTAGTGTCGTTCTGAAGGTCTGACGAAGATACGAAAGCTCGTACTGGGCGTCCGGTATTTAATGCTGTTCCAGTTGTAGCCTCGGCGATGGCTTCAAGGAGTTCTAACTGCTTCTGGATATTTTCCTCTACACGTACCGGGCCTCCTGTTGCGAATTTATAAGATGGCTGAAACTTGGTTTGGTTGATTTGGTCAAGAAGGCTTCTGTATTTAGTTGCCGCCTTCTTGTTGATAATGTATTCACCACCCTCCATCTCGTATCCACCTCTTCCTTGAACGGTGAAAGGAATACCCCCCTGCTCGTGCGAAGGTCCATATACTACACCACCCTCAGCAAACTTCTTTGGGAAGAACCGACGTTTTCCAATTGCTGCAATCTCTGAGGTGTATGCCGCTGTAGCAAGCGCCCCTGAAATAGCCGCCTTGATATACAACTTCACAGGGTCGGCTTCCTTCTCTGTGATGATTAAGTTCGGAATGATTGAAGCTAATGCAGATAGATAATCACTAGTTGCGCTTTGCTTGTCTCGTTTGTTTTCCTCTTCAAATATCTTTCTGTCAATAGCGTTTTGTCGCTGTACTTCCTTCTTCTTGATTTGCTCAAGACGAGAAGCGTATTCCTCTTGAGATATTAACTGTGAATCAAGTTGAGACTTGACAATATTCTCTTCAAAGTCTGCACGCTCCTGTATCTTTGACTTCTCCTGCTCAAGGCGCTTTATGGTGTTATCAAATGCTACTTTATTTAAATTGTCAATAACCTCAAGGGCTGTGTTTGCCGCCTCAAGAAATGAATCCTTAAACAAGCTCTTAACCAAACCGGTAGTTTCCTTGGCTGCAGTTCCAGCTTGCTTAGTCTTTGCAATCTGCTTATCAATAATAGCAGCAGCAGCCGCGCCAGCCTCCGTTGTGACGTCAAGGCTGTCTCGGATAGACTGAAGGTTTGCTATCTGCTCATCCCTAAGCTCCTGTTGGCTCTTCTGAAACACCTTACTCTTAGCAGCGGAATCACCATACTCTTTTTTAAGGGCTGCGAGCTTTTCGTTAAATAGCTCTGCTGAAGCAGCAGCTTGACGCAATGGTCCCTCTACTTGGTCAAACTGGTCTTTACTGAGTTCAGTTTCTAGCTCAATAAGCGTCTCAAAAAGAGACTTAGTTCCCTTCTTGAACTTATCGTATACTTCAGTAATCTTCTCAATTTGCTCTTCATCAAATCCTTTTGACTCGGCCTCTTGAACAAACTTATTTCTTGCCTCCTCTGCATCCCTGTATATGTTGCCAATCTCAGTGTATATACTAGATATACCGGCAAGTCTGCGTTCCTCCGCTTCAGCAACGCTTTTATTTAAAGCATTTTCAGCATTTTTAATTGTTTCATAATCGTCTTTTCCTTCTATTCTAAGGTCGTAAAGTCTTTTAGCGTCAGCTACTTCATCATCATACTTCTTCCTTATGGCCCTTGCCTCGTCCTCAAGATTAGCGCGTCTGTCTTTGAACTCTTCAGCACTTTCGCTTACTCGTTCAAGCTGCTCACGCTTTCTAAGTTCGTGTGCCTCACTGGCGGCCTCTGAGACTGTCCCAACGTCATTTAATTCTACCTTATACTGTTTTAGCCTTGCTTCGCCAAGTCCAATTTGCTCTTTAAGTTGGGAAAGCCTCTTCTTTTCTTCTAGTGTTACAAGTATTCCAAGCCTGCTGTTTTGCTCAACCTGAAGATTTAAGCCAGAGTATTCCGACTTAAGGGCGTTTAAATTATTTATTTCATCACTTCTGTCCTTCTTGATTCGCTTTTCAAGCTCAGTTCTTTGTTTTGATTGGTCAATACCCTCTTTCTCAAGTTTATTTATTCTCTGCTTTGATACTTCGTATTTATCAATTACTTCTTGACGAGCCTTTTGAGCTTGGTCATTTTCTCTTGCTGCTTTAGAGTCTCTATTTAGTGCGTCAGTAATTCCTTGAATTCCGTCTGCTATCTCTTTGATGTCATCAAACGAACGAAAATATTTAATTGCGTAAAATCTTGCGTCATTAAGTGATTGCCCCTGCGCGCGAAAGGCTTCTACCATTTTTTCTTTAAACTCCTGTGAGTTCCTTGATGTTTGTGCTAAAGAAATCAATAAGGACTCAACTTCGCTTTCTGTACGATTTATACCAATAGCTAACTCGTTGTATTCCTTTTCAAGTTTTTTTGAAGATTGTATTCCGACCTGAGCAAGAAGTTCTAGTGTTGCTGTAAGTGGTTTAACACCATTATTGGCTACTTTCTTCAAGGCTCTCTCGTAAGCTTCCGTTCCTCCTGGACGTGAAAATACTTGACTTAATGCTATTTGCTTACGCAACATCTGCTCTGCCCCGCTATCAAGTGCGCCAATACTATTCAACAATACTTCGTTATCTGCAATAGATTTTCCAAGTGATAACTGAAGATTCTCGTAAATAGCCTTTAAAACATCAGCTTGTGCCGCTGTGGTTTTCATTTGAGCCGCCTCGGCAACGCGCGCCTGTGTCAATGCCCTTGTGACACTGGTTGACTTTTCAATAATGTCAATGTTCTCAAGGAGTACCGCAAGTTGACCCGCTGAACGCTTTCCGACTAGCTCAACAGCCTCTGATAAGGATATGTTTTCATCTGCTAACTCTTTTAAAGTCTCAATCAACGGCTTTCCAGACTCCTTTAGTTCAATAAAAATATTTCGTAATCCAGTACCAATCTTTGATGCAGTAAATCCATTATCCGCAAGCACCTTCATATACGCAGATGTATCTGCTAAAGACAGGCCGACCTGAGAAGCTAATGGTCCAACGTACTGAAGTGCTGTGCTTAATGAAGATAGGGACAATGCGCTCGTATTAATCGCATCTGCGAATATTGCGGCAGTTATAACAGAATCCTTTGACGATATGCCAAACTGGTTATTAGTCTTTAAAATAGCCTCACCAACTGCTGCAACATCTTCTCCTACGGCCTGTGCAGCGGTTGAAATTGGACGAAGCAGGTCAGGAATCTCCTGAGAGGTAGCTCCGAGCTTTCCTAGTGCTACAGCTAAGTCTGCAATCTCAGTTGCCGTAAATCTAGTCTCAACGGCAGTAGTTTTAATTGCATTTGATATGTTGGACATATCTGAGGCTGTAGCGCTTGTTACGGCCTGAACCTTTCCTAATGTGTCTTGAAACTTAACAAACGTTTCAACAGAGCCAATAACGAGTTCTTTAAAAGCGCTAATTACAAGGTTAAGTGCTTGATAAGCAATGAAGAACCTACCAACTGTGGCAATAGTCTTAAGGAAGCTTGTGGCCATATTACTAAGGCCGCCAGTTGTATCCTTTGTGGTTTTATTGTACTCCTTAAGGGCTTCAGTTGACTTTTCAACTGACTTTTTGTGATTGGCGTTTTCTCGGTTTAGCTTCCCAGTGGCGATTAAAAGGTCGTCTTTAGCCTTCTTGGCCTTCTTTTCTACCTCCGTAAGTTTTTTTTCGGCTACCTCATAATCAACGGTACCCTTCTTCAGCTTGTTTAACTCTTCGCGGAGCTTTGCAATCTGTTTTGAGTAATCTAAGACCTCTTGGGCCAGCTTTGAAGTGTTTGAAGCCATTACTTAAAGAATATTTGCCGATTGAGTTCCAGATATAGTTCAGTGCTCAAATAATTTACAAACCTTTCGGCGGCCTTATTGATTGCGGTAGTTATGTTACTGCGCGTAAACGTAATGAAGTTACTTTTATTTTTGACTCCGCCATTCTTGTCTTGAGACTTGCGAATTGCGTATGCAAGCCTTCTTCGCTTCTGCTCTGATTGTTGTATATCGCTAATTCCAACTGGGTTTTTCCAAGTGGCAAGCGGCTTGTCTTTAATCCATCGCATAAGGTTTTCTATGCCGCTACCGCTTGATTTGTAGGTAATATCACTATATGGAACGATGTCAAGAAACTTTGCGTAACCGCTTTCGCCAAAATCAAACTCAAAGTTTACCGTTGCCCTATACATAAAGCCCGTCGTTTCATCAAAGGCAGTATTAGTTACCTTAATGGACTTCCTGTAGCTTATTTTATTAATTATCTCCTTAAGGTTACCCTTATATACTTGCTTCTTGTTTGTCAATACAGCAATCATACGCTTTTTGACGGTTCTGAGTTCTAACTCATCAATAACCGCCTTACGTAACTCATATATCTGCTTCTGACGAGATATCATACCTCACGCACAAGTGCGCCACCACAGCGCTTGCAACGCTTGTTTTCCACATCTCCGCCACACTCAATGCAACGGTACTGCTTTGCTGCCGGTGCTTTTTTAACTTCTGGTTGCGCAACTACCTCTTCTACGGAAGTTGTTTGGGGAGTTGCTACTTTCTTTTTACGTGCCATAATTTATATGTTAAGGCTCAACAACGGGTTCTGGTACTTGCACTGTTGATGCGCTGTACTCTGTGTCCGTTGCTTCGCTATTAGTTTCTGTTTGAACAACCCGAAGGTATTTGGACGCATCTGCCTCTACGATGGTGTATGTGCTGTTCGTCTCACCTGAGACGTTCGCCCATCCCGTCTCACCGTCATCGCTAATCTGCCACTGCCAAGCGGTAACAGGAATAGGTACTCCGGTGGCTGACGCCGCCGTTGCAGTAAGCACCTCGCCTATTTCAACGGTCCCTCCGATTGTGGGAACTCCAGTAATTGCTGGAGCCACTGGCAATGCAATAGCATTGGTGTAACCCTTGCGGGAGAAGTTGACGCCAAAGTCGCAGTATGCGACTGTTATTACATAATCGTCTGAGTCGTCAATGCTGACAACCTCAACATCCTCAAACTCCACGTCATTGTCCTGCTGTAGGAGGTAATCTTGATACTGACCAATAACAAAGATGTTTTCTTCTGTAGAAAGCAATCTAGCGCGAGGGTCTCCAGCGACAGTCTTATCCATCACGATAAGGGAGAAGTTAAGCCGGAAAGTGGGTCTGTTCAGCTCACGAGAGATGTTGGAGCTAGAAACCACCAACTGCATACTGCGATATTCAAACTCAACACTACCAATCTCTTCTTCAGAGCCAAGAACGCCAAACTCCGAAATCATACGGTGGCGCTCTGCGAACTGGCTAGTAATGTCGTAAAGTTGAAGCAGGTTGTTCATACTTTGTTTTTTTAATTTACAAATTACCTTCTATAGAGTGCCTTCTGACGAGCCTCCTCAGCTCGCATTCTTGCCTCATCTAAAATTGACCTCTGAGAGAGGAACGAAAGCTCTACCATAACCACACTCATCTTAAGGTCATAAATGTCGTTAAATCGCCTTATATCCTCTTGTGCGAGCTGTCTGACTATGCTATACCAGAACCACTGACTCCTAAACTGGTCCTCGCCGATGGATTCTTTATTCTTTCCGCCTTCATTCTCCTCCTCCTCCTCCTCCTCGTCTTCTTTTTCGTAGCGGTTGTATAGGACGCCACTAAACTTTGTGAAGAGAGTGAATTCCCTATTTAGCATCATAGCGCTAATTACGGAATGAACATCTCTTATGTCCTCATCAAGCAATGCGTTAACGATATCCTCTTCCCTTTCTTGGTCTTGGTTGTCATAATCTGTTTCATCTTTTGGCCGTATGACTAATGATGCTATTATTTCGTCACGCTTATTCTCCGCCTTTAGCTCTGACTCAAGCATAATAAACTGACCGAGGCTCATATGAAGTATGTTCGTGTAAAGGTTGTACTTCTCGGACATAGACCTTACCCTTTCTTGTTCCGGAGCCTTTGGCAATGGATATATCTTATCCTTTGCTATTATTATCTCAAGCCGCTCTTTTACAGAGAATACCTCCAGAGAGTCATCGTACTCTCCGTCTGAAATGGCATTAAAAAGTTTTATATGGGTTCTTAGCCTCATAAGAACATCGTTACGCCACCATCCTGCTCCTCCCTTGCGCAATAAGCGCAAATGGCTAAACTCATAACCATATCGTCGTGCTTGCCTTCAGTGTTGCTGAACTGCAAGTTTCCGGTGATTGGATTACGCTTGCTTTTGAAGTCGTACAACTCCTTCACCAGCTCATCGTAGTCAGGTATCTTAATAATCTTGTCCTCAAACAACTTGATGAGGTTTCTGATAATCTCAGGCTTAGATTGGGCAGTTGTTTGGAAGGGGATAATCTTGTAGACGTTATCGTCATCCGTTATCTCCTCAAACAGGAGGTCGTTGTTGTTTAATTCAAAGTAGGCAGCGGCGAGCTTGTTGTCGTGCTTGAAGTAGAAGTCTTTGATGCGCTGCTTGAAGGTTTCCGAAGTTAAACCATCCTCCTTATAGTGGAAACGGTCTATGTCAACCACCTCGTAGCGCTCGTTCATAGCGGTGAGTACCGTATAGTCTTGCGCGACACCAATATCCATCCCGATATAAATCCTTTCGTATTCTTCGGTGTTTGGGTGCTTGAAGACAGCATCTTCAATGTTGCTGAAGAGCGCATCGGCGCTCACAGGACGACAGAGGAACTCTTGGTCAAACTGCGCCTTGGTCATATTCTTCTTAATCCCCAATACCGTCTTTGATACCTCTGGGTCGTCAAGGTCCAGATAGGTTCGTTTGATGGAAATGATGTCTTCCTTGTTCTCAGGTACCAACCCTCGCTGATACCACTCCCAATACCAGTTCTTACCATTGAACGTACTAGACATTACCACCCGCCCGCTGGTACGAGTGACCATAGGAAGCAAAACCTCGTTAATGAAGTCAATTTTCATAAAGGCCGCCTCGTCAATGTAGATAAAGTCTAATGTCGCACCACGAAGGTTGTCGCCAGAGTCCGCAGAGCGGAACTTCACAAAGCTCCCGTTATGGAAGTACATCTCATTGTTCTTCCTGTCAAAGCGTTTGACAAGTTGCTGGAATACGTCTTGGTGATTGATAAAGGCAGCTTCTATGTCCTTCATAACCTTATTGGCTTGGTCCTGAATAGGACTTACCCAGAACATCCTAGTGCGGGGTTTATTGAGACCACGCATTACTGCGTCGTTCATCATCATAAAGGTCTTGCCTGTCTGTCGCCCTGCAACAATAAGTGTAACAAAAGGCTTGTCATCGTGGATGACCTTTAGGAAATCCCTTTGCGGTTTGCTGGGATTGTATAAGTTAATCTTCATAATCTATATCTATGAAGCCCTCGTCTTCGTCAGGTTGTTTGGTGAGGTCAATGGTAGCCTTCACATCAATCTTCGTTTGCTGGACCTTAACGGGTGCCTTGTAGCCCTGCATATCATTTATAATCTTAATGGTCTCAAGGGCCGTCTTGGTGTCACCGTTCAAAAATGCCTCGTCACGCATCTTTACGAGTAAGTCTAGGTTACTCCCCTTTGCCACCTCTATTCGTTCCTCAGAGAGCCTTACAACGTCTCTCAGGGCTAAGTGGAAGGCCGTACCGTAGTTTGACTTATCACGATAGTAGCTCGTGTAGTTAAGTTCCTTGGCAATCTTGCCTTGGTTGTTGATGCCCTCTTCGCGGATACGGTTCAAGAACTCTTCCTGCATAGGGGTGAGTTCTGCACCCATTCCTCTTACGACCACACCATCCTTATTTCTTATTGACCCCATACACTGGACGCTTATCTAAGACATACTTGTCCATAAACACCAACGAGTCAAACTTAGGCTCGTACTCGTGGTGGTAGTATTTGAACAGATTGCTCTTGACACGCATAATGCAACTTCCGCACATCGTGTACTCACTCTCTGCCTTCTTGATGTAGACACTCTTGCCTACCAGCTCATTGTGCTTCTTGAACATCTCAGACTTCAAGGGACCCTTGGGAAAGGACGTCTTCAGCAACTCTAGTAACAACTCTTCAAAGCTCATATCCAAATATACAACAAATGAATGAGCATTCATCTAAATGCTTCACTTCCCATAAACTGAACACATATATGGGGACAGTACTATATAGGGCACCCTATATAGTATTAGCAATACCCATATAGGGTATTGCTCTATATATAGAGAAACCCCTATATAGTATATATACTATATAGTATACCCTATATAGTATACACTATATAGTATCTACAAAATACTATACAGTATGGAGAATATATGTTACAACATCAATGTTAGAACACAATTGTCATTCCCCAAAAGCCAGTTCCCCGCGCTCAGAGTGGCTTACCCACCTTTCTGCGGTTTCAATTTCCGGTCATACCTTTTTTGGTCAACTTTTGGTCCGTACTGGGCGCCTAGTGGGTGGAAATTATGCTTTATTGGTCACATAGTGCACGGAATTAGTCAAAGTGAACCGGGGACTTGTGGGGGGGCGTGGTCTGTGTATACATTTGGCCCAGTTAAACCAAAACAAACCCAAAAGATGAACCTCAAAGAAATACTGAGAGCCACAACAGAGCCCTTGACGGCTCCAACGCTTCGCCAAATATTAGAAGCACAACAAGCCCAGGACAACAGCGCCCACAACGTTAACCCTTTAAACCTTTGGAAATAATGCAAGAGATTTATTTAGAAGGGTGCGACCCTGAGCGCCTAGGAATTCAGGTATCTATAGAAGGGGTGTACGCCCAGCGCCGAGGCATTGAAGGGGCCGAGCATATGACGCGGGAATTCGCCTACATTGATACCTTAGAGCCGTTCCGCCTATTGGTAAACGGGCACGAATTAAGCTTACCCGATGGCCTGCGGGCCGCAATTGAGGAAAATATTATATCTAATTTTTTTGAGCAATGAAAACAGAAGCAAAAAAACAAATAAAGAAGGGGGCGGTAATAATTGCCGGCTCCTTCGTTCTCACCCTTGCAGGGGTCTTATTTATGGCCTTCGCTTCAATTGTGGTACACTTTTTCGGCTGGGTCGGGTCTTTCCTTCTCTGATAATTTTAAACCCCTTAAAACTTAAAAAATGCTAACTACCTACAAAGCCACCGGAACCCCTGCCAAATTATTGAGCGCAGGTGACACCAATGCCAAAACAGCAAAAAACAGCCTTCAAACGTATATTTTGTACCTGAGTCCTGCGAGCCAAAACAGCGCCGGGCGTAACCTTTGCCCAAAGTCATCTGAAGGCTGCCGGGCGGCGTGTCTTTTCAGTGCAGGCCGGGGCCGTTTTAACAACGTCCAGCAGGCCAGAATTAACAGGACTGAATACCTACTACGGGACCGGGCCGGCTTCCTTTTGCAATTAGCGCAGGAAATAAACAAGGCAGCCAAAAAAGAGGCCAAAAAAACCGGGCAAAACATTGCCATACGTTTGAACGGGACGAGCGACCTCAAACTAGTGGAAATGTTAACAGACCGGCACGAAATAGCGCCAAATGTGGTTTTTTACGATTATACCAAAATCGCACAAAAAGCAGGGGACCGGGTCACCTCACAAGGGCACCGGTATTGTGTCACCTTTTCACGTTCTGAGGATAACGAAGCGCAAGCGCTCCAATTGCTAAAAATTGGCGTAAACGTTGCCGCCGTTTTCGCAGGTAAGGAATTGCCGAAATATTGGCACGGGTTCCGGGTGGTAGACGGGGACGCTTCCGACATTGAGATGCTGAATTTTTCGGGCGTGGTCCTAGGTCTACGGGCCAAAGGTGATGCAAAGCGCGATGGGTCGGGCTTCGTAATCAGTGAAACGCGGGCCGCTGTTTCGTCAGTTTTAACCCCTAAAAACGTCTTAAAATATGCCTAATTTATCAAGATATAAAGAGGCCCCGAATACGCTCAAAAAATTGGTCCTGATTCAGTTAGCCCAGGACCACTGGCGAGCCGAATATATGACGCGGGAAAACGGGTTTCAAAACTGGGCCAAAGTATGGCGAATTGACGGCAGTCTGGACCGGGTCCGTTCCTACGTTATGGGTTTAAATTTCATCTAAAAAATGACCCAAAAAAACAGAGAAAAAGGCCCGGGAATTTCCCCGGGTCAATTTCTGCCCTATATGTACCCGTGTGCGCACCTGCACGCGTGCACGTGGCGGATGGTACATCAAGAGCATAAAACGCCTAGCGCGGGCGCTACGTGTCATTGTTTCCTGCACACTCCGGGCGCATATGCCTACAAGCTTTTGAGCGCTTAACGCGAATAGGGAAAAAAATCCTGGACTTTTGATTTTTGAAATATTTTTTCTGTGATTTGGAAAATGAATAATTTTTGAGATATCTTGACTAAAAATGGTTACGCTTTGGTTATCAGGCCTTTGTAATTTAGAAGAAACAAAAACAACTTAAAAACTAGAAACTATGGATGCCAACTTAATTAAGTATTTACAATACAGAATTGAATCACTTGAACAGCGGAACGAGTTCCTCAATCAGCAGCTAAACCATTGCCTTGGTCAGCTGGACCTACAGGATGAAACAATTTAAATATTTATTGACCTAAAATGGTGATTGAACTGATTACCAACCGATTGTAACTTAGCAAAAACAAAAAACAACTGAACTATGAAAAACCTGAATCAACTCAAATCAGAAATCCAGAAGAGCGGACAGTTCTTCTCTGTACGGTTCATCAAGAAAGATGGTGAGGAGCGTTTCCTTCGTGGGCGCTTTGGCGTACACAAGTTCGTTAAGGGTGGCGTAAGCACACTGAAGAACGAGAACTGGAACTTCTTTGATATGCAGGATGGATACCGCAGTGTACGTCCGGAATCAATTAAGGAGGTAGTGTTTGACCGCGAGACCTATTCGTTCAATGGTTAAGGACGAATATGAAATCCTTGCGTTTAACGACCTTAATGTCGCTCACGCATACTTGGATACTCTAGCAGGGGTGTTACGCTCTCTAACGAAAGAAAACAGCCCTCTACGTGGAGATTTGGAGAAGGCCTACCTTGGCCTCTCCGAATTCACCTACAAGTACAAGTTTCGTTTGGATGACATAGCCTCTATATCTGGGAAGATAGATGAGGCAAGAGCGAAACATAGGGATGTGATTGCAAAGAACAGCGATTTAGTTCAGCAAAATGCTGAACTCTCCAAACACCTAACACTAGCCAGAGGCCAGTGCCTAGAATTGCAAGAGGAGAACGAGAGGCTCAAGTTGCGACTTGACGAAGCTCTTGAAGGACTTAAGTTCTACCTCCCTATATAGTATGCCCTATATAGTATATATACTCTATATAGTATATACTCTATATAGTATAGAAAACCCTTTAGGGGTTTTCTTACCCTATATAGTGAAAGGGGCAACCCTATATATGTGTTCACTTTTGAAGTGTTCGTTCGGTGGACAAACCGGACACCGTACCGCGACTAACCTAAAAAACCCCAGAAATTATGATTGAACAAGCAGAAGCATCACTCCTACTTAGACGAACTTTAGATGAACTCCAGTCCAGAGTTGGAATTGATATAACAGCTGAACATAGGTACGCCGCCTATGTGGACTACAGAAGCTGCGTATCGCTACTCTTTAGAAACTATTACGGTATGTCGTATCAGACGATAGCCAATGCTATGAAGAAGAATCACTCAACGATAATCCACGCTTGTAGAAGAGGAAAGAGCCTTCTTGAAGGTTCTCAGGGCAACATACACAAGGCGTATGAAAACACCAAGTCAATCATAGATTACTGTGAAGTGATGCTAGGTATAAACACTGACAACAGAGAGTCCCTTCAGATTAACATACTAGATAAAATCCAAGATTTTATAGAGTTAAATGACTTGGACCACGTTCAGTCAGAGATACTGGCTAATGGAATCATTGAAAAAATACAGAATCGTTATTGCGGGATATAAATTTTGTATTATATTTGACTTAAGTTTAACCAAAACAATCAACTAATGGCAAACTATCAATTCAAGACAACCAACATCCGCGGTAAGCAGTATGTGGAAGTCAACGAGCGAATCAAGTACTTCCGTACTGAACCCCGGTACGACGGCTGGGCGCTTGAAACAGAACTCCTCTCGTTAGACGAGAACTCCTGCGTAGTTCGTGCATCAATCCGCAACACCGAAGGTGCTGTGGTGGCGATGGGACTAGCACAGGAAGACCGCTCCTCATCAATGGTCAATAAGACCTCGTATGTGGAGAACGCTGAGACCTCTGCCTGGGGTCGCGCACTAGCCAACCTTGGAATCGGCATTGAGACATCTATCGCCTCAGCGCAAGAAGTTCAAGTGGCCATTGGAAAGCAAAACCTCACCACATCCAAACAACCTCTCACTACGGAGGTGATGGATAAGATGAAGGTCGCGCTATCCGAGGGCAAGGAGGACAAGGTTCGTGAAGCCTTAAAGAAGTACGAAGCAAGCAAAGAACAAATCGCTGAACTAGGCTTGTGATGTTTGAATCTGACGAAGAATACTACGCCGACCGGGAGTACCTAACTAACTCTTCATTGAAGTTGTTACATAAGTCGCCATCGCTTTTCTATATGTGGTTGAATAAGAAGGGTTTGGACTCTTCTTCCAACGCTCTAGAGATGGGCAAGGCGTTCCACGCCCTTGCACTGGAGGACAAGGAAGTCTTCGTTGGATTTGAAGGAACACGTAGAGGTAAAGATTATACCGCGTTCTGTGAAGAAAACTCAGAGAAGATTATTCTCACACAGAAAGATGCAGATACCCTTTACAAGATGAACGAGGCTCTAAGGAAGTGTCCTGAAGCCTGTGACCTTATGTACACGGATAGCACCCCAGAAGTTCCGGCTATTGGGGAGTGGGATGGAATACCTATCAAAGGCAAGGCGGACCTTGTTGTTGAGAGGGACTTCGCTCCAGCCTATCTCGTAGACGTAAAGACCACAGGTGGTGAGTTGTCCGAGTTTAGTCGCTCTGCTAAGTATATGGGCTATGACCAACAGGCAGCAGTTTACTGCCATCTGTTTGGAGTTGAGAAGTTCTACTTCGTAGTCATCACAAAGTCGTTCCCATACGACATTGGAATCTACGAGTGCTCGTCTCAGTTCATAGTCCAAGGGGCCATAAAGGCTCAAGAGGCTATATCTAAATACAAACAATTGTTTCTTGAAAATGAATTCAACCCCTACCGCGCAGCAGAGATTAAGCTCCTTTGATGAGCTGTCTAGGTCCGTCATTGAACTATCCTGCGAAGCAGGTATGGTCCACATAGACGAACTCCTAGGAGGCTCTAGAAAGAAAGAGGTTTTAAACGTGCGAAGCCTCGTCTCTGTGATTCTACGTGAAAATGGCTACACGTACCAATCAATCTCAGATATCCTAGGCGTTGACCTAAAGGTATCGCATACCTATGTAATGTCTCACGACAATAGGATGGCAGACAAAAGATACTCAGCGTTATACAATAGAGTTACAAACTCTCTGGAAAACGTAGGAGTTACGTATGAAGACCTTCACAAGGAGGTCAAGATTCTAAAGGTTACAGTTGAGAAAATTAAAGACCAGCTGAACCACATTAAGCAACTTTTAACAAACGACTAAAATGGAAAACAAGCGCAAATACGTAGGCAAGTTCAAGACAACTCCTACCAAGTACGGAGAAATCATCAAGGTATCTATGGGTCCCCGTGATTTTGAAATGATGAAAGGAGAAACCAACCAAAACGGCTGGATGGTCTTTGACATCAAGAAGAACAAAGAAGGCGAATGGTATGGCGAAGTACCACAACAGTACACGCCTCAGGCACAGCCTGCCAACGCTACGAACGATGACTTGTTCTAATTAAAAATAGGGGGGAGTAGTGGTTTGCGTAGGACCATTCCACGAAACCCCCACTTTTTAAATTGGAAGACAAGAACATCTACCATCACGAGGTTCAGTACCGGTGGTCCACAAAGCGCGGAAGCGCATTGATAAACCACTATAAAAATGGGTACGCAATCTCTCGCTACACATCCCCCGAAGACATCACAAAGGACAATGTAAACTACGCCTTTGCTATACAGCAGCTAGGGCTTAAGGGTAAGAAGATTGTCCGTCTAGAAGTGATGAAGGTGTACGAATCAAAGGTGGTTGGCCAAGCAACATAAAACTCTTAAACCAAAATGAAATGCAGGAATTTATTTATACACTGGATAGGTTGGAGTCCCAACTTAAAAATATGCGCCATACAGGCGTAAAGAAGGGCGAATGGACAGGCTTTGATGCCCTGTTTGAAAAGTACTCCATCAAGAGAGGCTCCACCACATACATCTACGCAGGAGCACACCAAGGTAAATCTCAGTTCGCCTTTGAACTTATGATGAACCTATCCCAGTTTGAGGGATGGAAGTGGGCAGTATACACTCCAGAGACAGGAAGTCCTGCTGAGGTTTATGCCGAGTTAGCGTGGTGCTACCTTCGTAAGCCATACCTACTCAATGATAAGGTTAACGCTACAGATGTTGAGGCGCAGAATGCCTTAGAGTTCCTCAGAGAGCACTTCTTCGTTATTGATTCAGGGCTTAAGGACCTGAGCATTGAAGGATTCTATACTGCCGTAGAGCAGATAGAGAACAGAGGAATTAAGATAGACGGTTGTCTGGTAGACCCATTCACGGAGATAAAGACAGATATAAACGCCGGAGTACGGGACGATATCGCCATTGGAAACATATTAACGCGAGTGCGTAAACATTCTAGCGATAAGGATTACCATACCATCGTTACCGTACACACCAAACATCAACAGGCGAAGTACAAGAACGGCATCCCTTATGTTGACGTACCGACGATGAACGATATTGCCGGAGGTATGCAGTGGTCACGCAAGGGTATGATGGTGATAAACGTATGGCGTTGCCCATATGGACTGGAAGACGAGAACGGTATTCCATACGAACCTAATCAGGTAAAGATTAGTGTTGTAAAAGCAAAGCCGAAGGCTGTTGGTAATGTTGGCTCATTGTATATGTATTACGATAGACTGAGCAACAGGTACTATGTGATGGATGAGTTTGGTACGCGGACCTATAGTCACCCCAAGCATACTGAACCCAAGGTGATGGAACAAAAAAACATTGAATTCTGATGAGAGACCAGTTTATCAGGATAGCCCTTGCTCGGTTGCGTAAGAGCTACCCATTCTACCCACAGCGCATTGCTGTAGCGGCACGTATGTACCGCACTTGGCTAGACCGTAAACCAATCTTAGATAAAGATGACATTGATGGAATCTATTGAGTACAAGGTGTGCAACACCTGCCACCAAAACAAACCTGTAGACCGCTTCACGCCACAGACAAAGAACGGTGTGTTCGCGTACTACAAGGGTAAGTGTAAAGACTGCTACGTTGACTACAGAAGAAAGCGAAAGGCTATAGGGTGTAGTGACGGAGTTCGCAAGACTAAAGTAGAGAAGTACTGGAAGCACATCTATTGGCTATGAGTTGGTTGTTGGGAGGCGGTGGATTTAATGGATGATAGAAGCCGTCTCCACCACTCAGTCAAATGTCAAGCGACAAGATTTTTAATTCGCGAATCGCGATATGCAATAATGATACAGAACGATAGTGTTTTGTGTCTTTAATAGAAACCTTTAACACCAAAGAGAAATGAAAAAAGTAAGGGCATAACCTTACAACGCAGTGTACAAAGTAAGGGTATAGTGTGACAAAGTGTAAAATGAAAAGCACTCAAAGTGTAAAATAAGCCGATTGAATGGTGCTTATTTACACCATTAAGGTATGTTTAAGCATATAAAGATGGGCTTATCCATCAAATTATAAGCGCACACATATAAAAGTAGGCGCAAACCTTTAACACCAAAGAGAAATGAAGCTATTGCAACACTACAGGTACTCAAACACCAATTATTGGGGTGAGCATATTTATATACTACCGTCTTTGAGCTTCAAGTGGGAGAAAATAAATATCGCAGAACCATACAAACCTGAGTGTGATGGCGCTATATTAGAGATTAACTTTGACTTCATGCATAAGTCGTTTGTCTTTGTCTGGGTCTTTGAATACAATAACAAACAAACGAACATGAAATGAAGTACCGAGTCAACTACACCTACTTTGACCAAAGCAAAATGCGGGCTGCTAGATGGGAGCAGAGAGAAAAAGACTTTGATACCATGGAAGAAGCCAAGACATTTGTAAGAAGAACAGAATGGAACGTATCCGTTCGCAACATGAATATCCAACCCGTACCATGAACGACCATGTATTCCTCTACTGGGATGATCCCGGAGATAGCCAAAAGCACGTAGACCGGCAGTGCTCCTGCAATAGCTGGCAACGACAGATCCAAGAGAATGAACTTGGAGGATGCTGTAACCATGCTAGGCAGCAAAATGAAGACGAAAAACAAGCCGAACATCGCATGATGATTATCTTGCGCAATGGCAACGAAGGACTACACTACGACGACTACGAAGATTACACCGAGAACGAATGACACAACAACAGCTTAAACAGATGAAGAAGACCCACAAAGAGGTCATCATTGATCATTTTATGACCGAGGAAGAAGATGCCCCACAGCAGATTCACCTGAATGAACCAGAAGACCTGTTCAAGACAGAGATCTTCAAGTGCCAGTCATGGTATTGTAGGTTCATCACACGAATAAAGATTGCCGTAATCATGACGCTACGCAATATATGAGCCCATTCTTTAAAGCAAGAGAGATGATAAAAAAGCACGGGGAGATAGCCCGTGTACAGACGCTGCAAGTCATTGCCCTACTACCCTA
>Ga0181602_10001376_pt1 | contig 21813 bp, 18 predicted proteins | sample 041ome_14_FD_148640 | JGI IMG/M metagenome (GOLD analysis project Ga0181602, IMG submission 148640) | Coastal salt marsh microbial communities from the Groves Creek Marsh, Skidaway Island, Georgia - 041408US metaG (spades assembly) | ecosystem: Environmental > Aquatic > Marine > Intertidal zone...
AGGTACCTATATAATTTTTTTTTTTTTGCTCAAAAAAAAGCGCTAGGTGTATCGCGCTCATCTACTCGAAGCTCACGCTCGCGGATACAATCTTCACATCCTCCAAAGGCCGATCGGCTTTATCAACTTTCAGATTCTCAATTTTATTCACGATGTCCATCCCTTTACTCACTCTACCAAACACGGAATGTTTCCCGTCCAACCACGGCGTCGGCACCGTGGTGATGAAAAACTGCGACCCGTTCGTGTTTGGTCCGGCGTTGGCGCTGCTCAACACGCCGGCGCGATCGTGACGTAAATCCCGATTAATTTCGTCTTCAAACTCGCTGCCCCAGATGGATGTACCTCCGGTGCCGTCGCCTAAGGGATCGCCAGTTTGAATCATGAACCCTTTGATTACTCTGTGGAAGATGACGTCGTCGTAATAGCCGTTTCTGCAGTGCGTGGTAAAGTTCTCCACGGTTTTCGGACACTCTTTCGGAAAGAGCTTGAACGATATGTCGCCTATGTTCGTATGCAACGTGGCCGAGGACGGTAATCGATTCGACGCGCCGCCGCTCGCTCCACCTAGACCGTTAGTACTGCCAATCGTAGCGTTGCGAGTGTCTTCCAGAGAAGGTTTTTCGTTGAACACGTCTCTGCCTTTCTCGTTGTCGCCGCCTTCGCCATCTTCTTCTTCGGGTTCTCGAGCGGAGAACAAGTACACGCGTTGCGATCCAACCGCCGCGCACATCAAGGTTGGATCGTTCATCGGTGTCCCGTCGCTTTGCACGGAATAATCTTTTCCGCTCCCTTTCAACGACGCGTCTCTCTTCGCGGCGCCTTGGAACAAAGCCAGTTTCGTAAATCGCTCGCCATTTTCGACTTTTCCGAGCAAACGAGACACCACCAACGTTTTCAAGTTTATCATTTTGATCCCGATGATTGTTCCGTACATCAAGAAATTCCCGGTTTCGTCGAACACGGCGTTCGGGTACTCGAACGCGTCCAGAAGTTTCTCGTCCAACGATTTCTCGCTCGCGAACCTTCGTCCAAAATCGATATCTTCCAACACGTACTTCTCGTTTCCGGATCGCTGCGCGTCTTCTGCGGCTGTCAAATCTTCGTTAAACACGGCTTTTAATTTACACGTGGCAAAATTGAACACGCGAATCTTCATGTCGCGCGCGCATATGACCATTCTCTTCCCGTCTTTGCTAAACGAAACGTGCGTCGCGCTCGTCTTTGCCTTCTCTAACGCGTACAGATCCGTCTCAAACTTTGCGGAGAATTTCAGCTGATGATTGGTATTCCTTTTTCTGTCGTCTATCGGTAATCTTCCAAACTCCTCCTCCGGGTCCGCGCTCCACGCCTCGACTCCGCCGGATTGATCGCAACTCACCACGCACTCGTACTCGCTGTTATACGTCATGCACACCACTCCACCGTTACTACTACTATTACCTCTATTATTAGCATCATTACTATTACTACTACCGTGTACACCTCGCAATTCTTTCACCTTGGTCTGTTTCAAATCCTCGCAACTCGCGTCGTGTATCGTAATCCTCCCGCTCGAGTCTCCAACCGCGAACAGTTGTTTCGACGCGTGGTGGTTCTTCTTCCTCGAATCGTACATCCACGCGATGCACGTCGGATGCCCGCCGTTCTCGTCTTCACCGTTTAACTTTATCATCCCGATCATGTCGAAGCTGTTCACGTCAAAAATCTTCGCCGATCCGTCTTCGCCGAGCGTTATCAATCGCGTCCCACACTTTGAACAATCCACGTCTAAAATCACCCCAACGTGCGCTCGAAAATGCTTCGCAAACTCCACTCCTCTCGCGCGCTTCTTCCAAAATTTCACGTGTCCATCTCTGCTCGCGCTCACGAAAAAATCCGACGTCGCCGTCGAGCACGAGAGCACGTGCGAGACGGCGTCGCGATGCATGTAGGATTTTTCGTACATTTGCGCCGACGGGAGGTTTCGGAGAAACTCTTTCTCGTGCGGGAGGGATGATTTCTTGAGCTTCTTTGCCGGAGGCGCGGACGGTCCAAAATCCATGATACTTTCTCTGAGTAGTGCGCGCGCGCAAAGTGCGTGCGTGTGTATTCTGTCGCGAGATTAGAGTTATATCGATTCCTCTTCTCGATTTCTGTTGTTTTATGGCCTGTATGTCGCGCGTTTTTGCTGCGCGAATTGTGCTTTCCAAGAAAAAAGCTCTGGAGAGTGAAACCCTAAAAAAAAGTGGTATTGAAAAAATTAGGGGAATTTTTTCCCAAAAAATACACGAAAAGGAGTTAAAAATAGACACACATGTTGTCATCTCTTCCTCCTCCTGCTGCTGCTGCTTCGGAAGACGACGAGAAGAACGACGCGGACGAAAAAGAAGAAGAAGAAGATAAAGAAGATAAAGAAGAAAAGAATGCCGGCGACGACCGCGGAGGAGGAATTTTTAGCACGGCGGCGGAAAGAAGTTTGAACGAGGATGAAGAAGAAGAAGAAGAAGAAGAAGAGCTGACTGCCTTTCTTCCCGATGGCGATTTTCCGGATGATGTTCTCGCCAACGACGAGAAGAAGAAAAAGGCGACGACGAATCATCATCATCAAAACCACCGAGCGGCGGCGATGAGAGCGATGACGCCGGGACCGCTATCGATCGAGCGGCCGGAGTGCACGTTGCGCCGGCGCGCGAACGTTTCGCGAGACGCGAAAGTGAAGGAGCTTCTCGCGAAGCTGGACGAGGAGCGAAAAGAGGCTGAGAAGAGAGGCGATTTTGAGAGATGCAACGAGATATCGATCGCGATGGAGAGGACTAAGAAAGAGGAGGAGAAGAGGAGAGTGAATTTAGTCGCGGTGCATCATCAGAAAGCCATGGTGGACGCCATCGAGGTGCAGAAGAAAACCGAATTGGATCTGAAAAGAAGACACGAACGCGAAGCGATGAAAATGAAAGAGAGCTTTAACGCGGAATCGGAAAAATTAAAGGAGAAGAGGATGAATTGCTTTGAAGATTTCGAGAAAGAATGCAACGGCATTCGCTCGAGAGCGCAAAAGAGAAAACCAAAGGTGAGAGCGAAAGAGCTCTCGGAAATTCGAAATATCCAAGACGTGCTGACGAAACAGAAAAAGTACATCGAAGCGCAAGAGGTGAGGCAGAAAGGCGACGCGATCGAGAGAAAAGCAAGGAACGAAACCAATCGCATGATTGAAAACGACATTATGAACAAGAAATCAAAGATGAAAGAGATGTTCGAGCGCGAGGAGAAGCAGATGAAGATTAAGCAAAACTGCTGCGCGAAAGTGTTGCGACGCAGACACGAGGAAGAACTCGTCGGGTTAGAGAGGAAGTTTCGAGGTATTTTTAATGAATTAGAGAACGTGAGTAAAGTCGAGATGAGAGAGATGAACGTGAATAAAAACGTATCGACGTCTTCTTCTTCGGCTTCGCCTAGTGGTGTTGGGGGTAGTATGCTTCGTCCGAATTTGAATTGTAGTACGAGTAGCGGCAACGGGCACCGCCGCGCGAAAGCGCATTTCGCGTGTTGAATGATACATTTTTTTATTGTGCAAAAACTCTCTACGACATTTGAGCTTTCTTCTCTCCGTCGCCTTTCTCTTGCTTCTCTTTCGCTCGCTCGATTATTTCGAAAGCTTCCGTGCAACTCTTATCGGTTAGAAATTGACACAAGCGAAGCGCGGAAAAAGCTTGGTCTATTTCGCCGGCGTTGACAAAGGACAAGACTAAATGCTTTACGCCAAACTCGTCGATTTTGTCCGTAGGAATCATGACTTTATTTTTGGACGGATCTTCGTAATCGACCACGAACGATGATGATGAGGTGCTTTTCTTCTCGTCCTTCTCGTTCTCGGTTTTCGAGTTATCGCTGACAGTATTAATCGTCGCTTCTAATACGTCCTCGTTCATTATGCGCATGGTATCTTGCCATCTACCGTCCGCCGATAGCGCCGACAACGCGATGTCAATAATCTGTCTCCTTGGCGCGTGATTATACTCATCGCGTCCAATGTAATAGATTTTTAACAAAGCGTCCGGGAACTTTCGGTCGCGGCAAGCTTGACACGCGGACTCGATGAATTTCCCAGTGACTGGAACCATTTTGCTCGTTTCCATGAAATACTCTAAAATGTCCGATTCCTCGATTTTTTCTTCCTCGCGAACGAAGCGATTGTATTGCATGGATCTAAAAACGTTCGGCACCATCTCTTGTTCGTAGTTGTAATACTGCCTGTTATTATTTCTGTATTTACTGCTGCTGTTTGTTGTCGTCGTTGTCGTCGTCGCCTCTTCTACTTCTTTCAAAGGATCATCGTCGCGCATGGCAAAGTACTCCTCGACAATTGCTTTCGCCTCCTTCACGAACCTCGCGTCCGCGCACACTTGCAAAACCGCGTTGGTCACTTTGTCGTTATATTTTGGCACGTCCAAAAACGCGTTGGCTATGTCTACGATTGCTTTCGCATCCGCTACGGCTCGCTCTCGAATTTCAGAAACCTTCGATGGGGAAGAAATTTGTCTCTTGATGAGCGACACGTCTTCAATTTCGTCTCGCAAGACTTGCAAAACATTAGCCGTGAGGTTGATGGCGACGTCTTGGTCGTCGTCGCTTTCGTCTTGGCTAGGTGTGCTGCTTCTGGTCGCTTGACGCATGACGTGATCCGTGAATGCTTCCATGGCTGTGTTTCGAATGCCGCCACCTCCGCTGCTGCCGCCGCCGCCGCCACTACCAACGACGCCAACGGATGCGCCTTCGTCGTCAGCCGTCGCCTCGTTTTCCAAAGACGATTTTTTCATCTCTTCTCGCTTGCGCATGATGGACGTGACCACGTTCGTCGCGAACGCGTCCGGCGGTTTGTATAAAGCGTTTGTTTCGTCGTTCATGCGCTCCCAAATCTTCTCCGCGGATTCGTAATCGCCAGTTTTTGAACACGCGAGCAAGAGCGCGTTTTGCGCTCTGCTCGGCATTTTCGCGTCGAGTTTCTCAGACAACGTCTCAAAGTAGGCGATTTTATCCTCCATGTTTGATTCGTCATCGTTCGCTTTTATCTGCATAGCGAGTATTAAAATATCGTCGTCTGGTTTGATGATGTCTTCTTCCTTCTCTTTGCCGATGACACCACCACCAGCAGCAGAAACTTTTTTTATGCCGCACAACTGTTCGAAAACGTCCAAAACCGTCTCGGCGCTCGCGCCGCACATCTTCAACGCTTTCAAATACGTCATCAATGTGTGCATGTTGTGCGTGCCTCTACCGGCATCCCACGCCATATTTGTGGCGTCGATAATATCCTGGTACAGAGCGCTAGCGATCTTGTTCTTTTTCCCTTCACTATTATTAATATTTGCCTCTTCCTCCCTCCTTCTCTCCGTCGCGTCGCTCAAACACCTCTTCAACATAAGGTTGATTTGATACGACGTCACTTCCCCTCCTCTCTCCACGCATTCTCTCAAAACCCCAATAGTCTCTCTAACGTCTAAAAATTCCTTACACAGCCCATTCACCAACGCTTGCGCGGTAAACTTATCCGGCCTCACCGCCACTCTGTTCGTCCGCAAATACTGCCACGCCTGCCTCGCGCGGTCCCTCGCCGTCGCCTTTGACCCGTGTCGCGAAACCGCGTTCAAGATGGCGTTCCACGAACGAATCGGAAGCGAATCGATCGCCGACGCGTTCTCCGTCAAAGCTTGGTAGAGGAACCACGATTCGTCCGCTATTTTATTGATCGCATCCGAAGAAGAAGAAGAATCGTCGCTATTATGGTCCGCCATGTACCGCGCCGCCTGCGTTTCAAAGAAACAGAGAGAGAAATGTTAGTTGAGATGTGTTTTAGGGAAAAAGAACTTCGGAGATCCAACGCGCGCGCGCGCTCTTCTGCATCATCGAACAAACGCGAACGGATCGTAAAAGAAAGACAACAACAAAAAGAAAACAAAACAAACCTCCGAGAACCGTTTCCCGATCGCCTCGCTCGTCGGCGCGGTTTCTCTCGTCTTGTTTTCGACGCAATCTCGTTTCAATTTCCCGAGTCGTCTCAGGACGTCTCTCGATGAAAATGCTTTGTTGACGATGGGTCTGCGCGTCGTGACGTCATCACTCTCGCTTTTCTTCGCGTGCGCTGCCGCTGCTCGGTGGTCTGTTCTTCTTCTTTGACTTCTTTGACTTCTTCCAACCGCAAGAGGAGGAGGAGGAGCGCGCGGAAGGAGGAGAAGAAGACGCATATCGTTATTAGATATTTTTTGTAACGACGACGTTCCTCGTTTTTTCCAATTTGAGAACAGTTGTGTGTCGTCAGAAAGAATATATACATATATAACACACGCACACAAAGAACGAGACACATGCAAATTTTCGTGAAAACCCGTGCGTGTTTCTTCTTCCTCTCTCTGTCTTCTTCGTTTTCTTCTTCTTCTTCTTCGATCTTATGATCCTCTCTCTCTCTCTCTCTCGGTTTGTTTTGATGAGAGATCTCGTTAAAGATGATGATGCGAAAATTGGACGAGCGCTCTTTTGATGATGATGCTAAACGCAGATGATGTAGACGCGCGCTGGATCGATCCGGAGAGAGATGGACTTTTTTCTGACCCCCCTCTTCCCTTTTGTTCCTTCTTCTTCTTTCAAAATAAAAAACAGTCACGGGTAAAACCATCACTCTCGAAGTCGAATCGTCCGACACCATCGACAACGTGAAAGCGAAAATCCAAGACAAAGAGGGCATCCCGCCGGACCAGCAGCGGTTAATCTTCGCCGGGAAACAACTCGAAGACGGCCGCACGTTAGCCGATTACAACATTCAAAAAGAGTCCACGTTACACTTGGTGTTGCGTTTGCGAGGTGGGCATTGCCAAGTGCCGTGCGGCATTTTCGACGATCCGGCGACGTGCGCGAGTTTGCGACAAGACGCGGCGACGGTGAGGAAAGCGATGCAGCAAGCGGCGGAGTTGCATAAAGAAGCGTCCGCGAGTTTGTTAGCGATGAATCAAATGACGAGGTGGATCGCGACGAAAGAGGAGCACTGCAAGAAGATCATCGCGACGGTGAGCGAGTACATGCTGTGCCAACGAGTGAAGAGAGCGGAGATTAAAACCGAGGAGGAATATCTGGAGGTTTTGAAGTTGCACCACGAGGCGATGCAAGCGGCGATGAAGTGCAAGCAGACGTGCGACGTTGCGCAGGCGGACGATTTGGACCATCGTCTCGAACACTTGTGCAAAGTGTACACGAAATGAATCATCGCGGATGATGGAGTTTCGATGCTGTCGTCCAGGCTCTGAAATAAACAAACACAGGTTTTTAATACGTAATAAACTCACGTCGTGATGTGTACATCGTTAATATCTTCGCGCGTTTTTCTTCACATTTCTCTCTCTTCTGAAAGAAATGTTCGCCGCTTCTTCTCCATCCATCTCTCTTTTCGTCCTCGCGCCGCGAAGAAATAACACCACCACCACACGAAACAAGAAGAAGAGTAGCAGTTATAAAACAAGGATAACGACAAACATCGCGCCGGACGGCAAAGGGTGCGCGGAAACCGCCGGCGCGGAGATGAAAGTTGGACGTCCAATCGCGACGGCAATGCGCCAAAAGATAACCGAGGCGCTCAAACCTTCGGTTCTGGAAATCATCGACGAATCGTGGCAACACGCCGGGCACAGCGGGAACCCGTCCGGAGACGCGTCGGCGGAGACGCATTTTGTTTTGGAGGTTGTTTCGAAAGAGTTCGAAGGGTTGAATCAAGTGAAAAGACAGAGGAAAGTGTACGCGTTGTTGGAGGAGGAATTCAACGAGAAAGGGCTGCACGCGTTGCAGATGAAGACGAAGACGCCCGAGGAGTGGGAAAAGATGAATAAGTAATATATACGCGAGAAGATTATGATAGCGTATAATGTTGTGTGTGCTCGCGCGTGCGTGATGCTCCCAACACCCGCGCGGGGAGGAGACATTTGAAAATGTGCGCGCGTCGTCGCTTTGATCGAGGCGGACGTTTCCGCGCGCGCGAGAGAGAGAGAGAGAGACGAAAGCGAGACGAAAGCGCGCGCGTACGAGAACGAAAGATTGAGAGTGCAAAAGAAACATCATCAGACACACGCAAACGCAAACAACAAAATCTCGTTTGTAATCGAACATCATCCCGCATCATGTACCGGTACATTAAAGAAACGCAAACCCTTTGTTGTTATTCTCTCTCTCTCCCCGTGTATGTACGCACGACGCGCGACGACGTGGAAAGGAGAGACACGTCGACAAGGTGCTCAGAAACTTCACATTTTCCCCACGATGATGATGCGCGCGACGACGACCACCATCCAAACCACCGCGCGACGACTTTTCTCCGAGACGACGATGACTTGCTGTGTGTCTTCTTCCTCTGTTCATCGACGTCGTCATTATCTTCTGTGCAACATGAACAACAACGTCGTCGTCTCAAAAAGTGGATTCGCGTCGTCGTCGTCGTCGTCGTTTCCCCGGGAAAAGGAGGAGGAGAAGAAGAAACACGTGTCGTTAATCAACGGCTCGAACCGAGGGATCGGTTTGGCGTTCGCGAAACACTTGCTCGAATCGAACGAGGCGATAGTTGGTGCGAAACGCGCGAACGGGCGCGTGATAGCGACGTGTCGGACTCCGGATGAAGCTTTTGATTTGCACGAGTTGCGAGAGGCGTTCGGGGCAGAGAGACTGGAGATTTTACGGATAGACGTGTTGGACGAAACGACCATCGAGCGAGCGGCGAAACACGTGACGGAGAAGTACGGACGTTTAGATTGTTTGATAAATACGGCGGCGGTGTTACACTTACCGGATCGGAAGATGGTTCCGGAAACGTCCATTTTACGGTTCGATCCGGAGGCGTGCGCGTTGTCGTACCGGACGAACGCGATCGGGCCGATGTTGATGACGAAGCATTTTTCAAAGTTGATGCTGAAAACTGCGGACGAGAACGACGAGACGCGACCCGTTCCTTGCATAGCGAGTTTAAGCGCGCGGGTGTCTTCGATTAGCGATAACAAGTTAGGTGGGTGGTACTCGTACAGAGGCGGGAAAACGGCTTTGAATCAAATGACGCAAACGGCGCACGTGGAATTTTCGAGGAAGAAGAATCCCATCGCGATGGTACTTTTGCATCCAGGGACGGTGGATACCGAGTTATCCACGCCGTTTAAGAAAAACGTGCCGGAAGGGAAATTGTTTACGCCGGAGTACAGCGCGGGTAAAATGCTCGAGGTTTTGAAGGACGTGACTTTGAAGGACAGCGGGAAATTTTACGATTACGCCGGCGTCGAAGTACCTTGGTAACGCGTAGAATAGCTCTGCAGTTCGACCCCCGTTGTTTCTTGTGTGTATCATTATCATCATCATCATCATCATCAGTTTATATGTGTAATCACTTGTGGTAGAATTCATTCAATATTCCATATTACAACGCCGCAATTTGCGATTTGACTATCATTTTCTAAAGGTTTACTCGTACAACAAAAGTCTCTGCTTCGAGAGAGCTCTCTTCTGCGTTTTTGAGAAGGATGAAGAAAGGAACGATGTGAGTGAGCGAAAAGATACGCGCCGCGCGAAAAAGATAATCCTCGGTGGTATTCTTCGCAACAAACATACACACACACACACAAACACACACACGCGCGCGCGAGTAACCGCGCGCTCGCAGACACAAATACCACAGCAAAAAAATATAATTCTCCTAAGACATCCAAGGAAGCATAAAAATGCCTGCAGTTGCTCTCGACCCGGCAGTCCGGACGAATCCGGCGGGGAAAACACTAAAGTTCGGGCACCGCGAATGGAGTTTCTGAGAAACGCCCTCTTCGTCTTCATCATCGGAGTTTGAAGCGTTATTGTGTGTGCGCTCGCATTCGCTCGCGCGCGTGTGTCCTGCGTGCGTACGCTACCATAGAAAGAGGGAAGAGAGAGAGAGAGAGAAAAAAGAAAGAAACGCGCGACAGAAAACAAGAACATCGCTCGGGCGTTTGACGTTTCATCGCTCACGCGTTCTTATATAAAAAACATCGGAGGGAATCCGAATGAAGTCAATTTCGTCACCGCGAAGAGAGAAAGAAAGAATGACTCTCGCGCGCGCGCGCGCGTAAAAAAAAACCAAAAGATGCGTCAGATAGAGCTAATACGTTAATCGTCACCGTGCAGCCTATCAAAACGCACTTGGACAGGGATAACTAATATTTTGATCCTCACTCGCATGCAGTAAAACCAACGACATCGATCGAGACGCGCGCCGCGAAACGAAAACGAGAAAAAATCAAAACGTCCGCGCGCGCACCTCTACTCTATATATATCCTAATCCGCGGCCGGGGGCTCTCTCTCGCGCGCCTCGACTTTTACCGTCGTCCTCCTCTGCCGCCCCCACCAAACTCTCGCCCTCCTCGGTTGCCACCGCTCCCTTCGCTCCCCGCGTCGTTATTGTTGTTGTTGTTCTCCTCCCTGCTCTCGATCGCCGCCCGCTGTTCCTCCGTCCACGCCTTGTACTTGATCAGCGGTTCCATCTTCCTCTTCCTCTTCAGCAGCATCCACCTGACCACTTTCTCGTCCACCCGCAACGCGTGCGAAATCTCCGGCAACACTTTCGGCGCCGAAGCAAACGTCAACTGCGACATCTGCACCTCGTGGTGCCGCTCGTTCGGTTTCTTATACACGTACGCCAGCGTTTGGTGCCCGAACGATTTCACGTCCACGAGCACGCCGTTCGCGTCTAATATTTTTAAGCTCGTTCGCTTAAGAAGGTTGAACACGTCGTGGCGTGGGACGTGCGATTTCACCTGGAGAATCAAATCGTACAGAGGCATTATTATCTAACGGCAACAGAGACGAAAGAAACGTTGTTCTTCTCTCTTCGCGCACTACTCCGCAAGCGTGTTGTTGATATTTTTGTCGATGAGACGCGCTTTTTACGGCGACAAAACCCGTTCGTGAACGAGAGAGAGAGATCTCGAACGACCCTTCTCTCTTTCCGCCGCAAAATGATGGTTTTTCCCGAACGAAAAGAAGGTCGTCTTCTTCTTCTTCTTGTTCTTCTTCTCGCGCTAGTTTAAATAAACCCCCGCGCAAAACCCTCGATGCGTGTGTGTCGTATTTCTCTCTGTGTGTGTGCGCTCTTTCTGCGAAGAAGTGCGCACGCGCGCGCGCAATATCTCTCTTCTCTCTTCTCTCTCTCTCCGGCTCTCTCAGAGAGAGAAGAGTTCAAAAAGTGAAGAAGAGCGAGAAAAGACAAAAATCAAAAAAATGCGAATGATGATGACGGTATGATATATATTTACTATTATTACACAAAACGCAAAGCAGAACAATCTTTCAAGCTTAATATATTGAATATATATATATAGTATGTGTGTGTGTATGTGTACAGAGGAGCGACTTTGACGTTGTCTTCTGCTCGCGATATCTTTCTCTCTCTCTCTCTTTTATTATCCGGAGGAGGCGGCTTCGTTTTCGTCGCCGTTTTCGTTTTCGGAGGACGCGGGCGCGATCGTTGCGTTCGTCGTCGTTTTAAAAATCTCGTCGCGAATCATCTCGGCACCGCTGATTAATACGCCTTCGCTCTCTCGTTTTGTCAGCGCTTCGCGGACGGTTTTTTCAGTCAACCGGACGGTTTTTACGGTTGGATCCGACGGGACTTCGAACATCGCGTCCGCGAGGAGGCGTTCCATGATTGTTCGCAAACCGCGAGCGCCGGTGCCTCGTTTGGACGCCCATCGGGCGATTTCGTTGGCACCGCAAGATGTGACGTCGAGTTTGACGTCGTGCGCGCGGAAGAGACGAGCGAATTGTTTCGTGAGCGCGTTTTTGGGTTCCGTGAGGACCCTGCGGAGGTCGTTTTCGCGCAAAGTCTTCAGAGGGGCGACGATGGGGAACCGGCCGACGAATTCGGGGATCAAGCCGTAGGAAACGAAATCCGCGGGTTCGCAGTGCGCGGCTAAGAGGTTGTCATCGCGTTCGGAGATGCCGGCTAAGATGCCGGATTTCTTTTCGTGCGGGTTTTTCGCGTTGTCGTTGGCGTCGACCGGGTCTCCGCTTTTGACTTGCGCTCCGAACCCGATGCTCGTCTTCTTTTCGATTCGTCCTTTCACGTGTTTTTCTAAACCGACGAACGCACCGCCGACGATGAAGAGAATATTTTTAGTGTCCATGGCGACGACTTCACCCCGCGGGTGTTTCCTACCGCCTCGTTCCGGAACGTTCACGACGGTGCCTTCGACCATTTTCAATAAAGCTTGTTGCACGCCTTCGCCAGAGACGTCTCGAGTGATGGAGACATTTTCGGATTTACGAGATAGCTTGTCGATTTCATCCACGTAAACGATGCCTCGCTCAGCTAACTGGACGTCGTAATTCGCCGCGCGTAATAACTTATGCAATACGGATTCGACGTCTTCGCCTACGTATCCGGCTTGGGTCAACGTCGTCGCGTCGCAGGTGACGACCGGAACCTTACAGATATCGCCTAAAGTTTTAATGATCAACGTTTTCCCGCACCCGGTCGGGCCGAACAAAAGAACGTTCGATTTTTCCAACTCGATGGACGACTCGTCTTCGGTTTCGTCGTCGTTCTCAAAGTAGTCTCGCTCCTTGTCCCAAACGCCGCTCGCGTGATGTTGTTGTTGTTGTTGTTGTCGCTGCTGCTCACCAAAAAAGCCGGTATCCTTGCTCCCTTGCTGATCGCTCGGAAATATTTTCACCGACGCCGGGTGCGCGTATGGTCGCATGCTCACGTACTCGTTCATCTCCGTCTTCCGACTGTTGCACTCACCTCCGTTGCCGTCCGTCCCGCCTCCGGAGGAATCCGAGAAGTTATTGTGCACGCGAGTCGTCGAACTCGAACTCGAACTCGAACTCGTCGTCGTCTCCGCGGCGGCGGCGGCGCCAACTTCCTCCCTCTCTCTCCACCTGTTCCGTCCGCCGCCAATCCGCATCGCGCCGATCCGTTTATAATGATTATACACCGCCACGCTCAAAATTTTCTTCGCGTGATCTTGACCGATGACTTTCTCCTGCAAAATCCTCACCATCTCTCTCGGCGTCGCTAAATCGCGAATATCTCGCGGAATCCCGTCGAAAAATTCATTCGCGTTCGCGCTGTTCGACCCAGAGTTTGATCCTCCAAATCCGTTGTTATTAAACCCGCCGGATCCGGATCCGCCGCCCGTCGCCGGGATTTCCATATTTAATTGACTCGATGGGTGATCCAACAGCATCGAGTCGCTGTGTTGTCGTCGGGTTCCTAAACGACGCCTCTGAGGATGAAAAGCACTCGAAGACTGAACGACGAGAGAAGAAGGACGAGTGAGAAAACCGTCGTCGTCTCTTCTCGTCGTTAAAGTCGCCGCCGCGACCATCTGTCTTCTTCCTCTGTCCTCGTCTCTTTTCCTCCAATTGTGCGTAACGGTATTCTTCGCATCATCATCTTCACTCACAGACGACGACAAAGATCGAACATCGAGCGGAGAATGTTGCGGCGGCCACGAGGCGGAGGAAAAAAACGACGACGCGATGCCGTGGTAATTGCTGCGCTCGACCCCGTTCCTCCATCTCCCGTTTAGGAGCGCAGCGCTCGCTCTTCTCGTTCGAGACATGTGTATTTTATTAAAACTCTGATTCTCCAAATGACGTGTCTGAGTTATGGCGAAGAAACGCGACAAAGCGGACGTCGATTTTCATCTCACCGATGAACATTTTTCGGGTTTACGGCGCTATAAAACTATCGTAACAAACACTAGTACTACTGCTACTACTACTACTACTTCTTCTAGATGCGTGTGCGTGTACTGCGCGCGCGACGATACAAAATGAACGTTTGAGCGAAGAGCTCCTTTCCCGCTCGCTCTCGCTCTCGTTCCTCTCCCGCTTTACGAAGACGCTCGCTCGCGCTCGCGCGGAGAAAGAAGACGATATACGTATACATATATATACACACACGCACACAAACTTCGCGGCGTTTTAAAAATCCGTGCACCTCCCGCCAATCTCCCAGTCGTTGAACCGAGTCGGCTCTAACCCTCTCGGTCCGTTTATTTCTTTCGGCGCAGTACGCGCGGCTTCTCCTCTGTTTCGGAACCGCTGCTTCTTCTCTTCTTCTTCTTCTTCTTCTTTCGTCGTCGTCGTCGTCGAGGAATAATCATTTTGGCTAAACTTCCGCGTTGGAGGCACGCGCGCATCCGATAACCGCCGTAAATTCTCCTCCGTTTCTCTTCTGAGCGATTCTAGGAACGCGTTTTCCGGTCGTTCTTTTCTCGCTTTCGTTTCTGTTTCTGTTTCTTCTTCTTCTCCGCGTTTGTTCTTCTTCGAATTCTTCTTCATCTTTGTCGTCGTCGTCGTCGCCGCCTCCGCTTTAAAAAAAGCGCTTCGTCGAGTCGTCGTCGGAGAGAAGAGATCGAGCGACGCTACCGTCGCTCCAACACCCGCGCTCGTCGTCGTCGTCGTGGTCCGCCGCACAGACGAGGAGAAGAAAACCCGCTTCATCATATTCGTGCGTTTCTTTTTGTGAAGTTCCACTTTTTCCCCAAAATCACACGCAAAGAAGTTTAAAGCGTAAAGTCTCTATTTCTTCTTCTTCTTCTTCTTCTTCTCCCTCTGGACGACGAGAAAGGACGACTGCGCAACAACCAACCAACCAACCATGAGCGTGATGAGCTACAACGGCGCGGCGATCATCGGTGCGTTTAAATGTTTTCTGATGAGATCTGATTTCAATTTTTCCCCTAACTTTTCTCTCTCCCCACTGCGCGTGCCTTTCGATGATGAAAGTCGCGCGTGTACGTACCGACGTTGTTGTTTGATTTTTATATTTAACCTCTCTTTCTCTCTTCTTTACGTTTTTATGATGACAATGATGATATCAAAAGCCATGTGCGGTAACGAGTGCGTCGCCATCGCGTCGGACAACCGTCTCGGGATCAACCAGCAACAAACCACGGCGGTGGATTTCCAAAAAATTTTCCAGATTCATCCGAAACTGTTCGTCGCCATGTCCGGATTAGCGTCGGACATGCACACGTTGAAAGCGACGTTTGAGTTTAAACATAAATTGTACGAGTTGAGAGAAAATCGGGTGATGGAACCGAAGACGTTCGCGAGCGTGGTGTCGACGACGCTGTACGAGAAGCGATTCGGACCGTATTACGTGGAACCGGTGGTGGCCGGGTTAGATAAGGAGAATAAACCGTACATAACGGGGATGGATTTGATCGGCGCGGCGGCACCGACGGATAACTTTGTCGTGGCTGGGAATAATAGCGAGAGTTTGTTTGGCGTGTGCGAGTCGATGTATAAGGAGAATTTAGAACCGGAGGAGTTGTTTGAGGTTATTAGTCAGTGTTTGTTGAGCGGAAGCGGACGAGATTGTTTGAGCGGTTGGGGCGGAACGGTGTACTTGATCACGAAGGATAAAGTGGAGGTGAAATCGCTGAAAGGCCGCATGGATTAAAGTAATAATAACATTGTATAAGTTCTTAGCTGTGGGTTGTGAGTGTGAGTGTGAGAGTATAACAGAGTAACAACAGATTGTGTCACGAAGAAGAAGAAGAAAACGCGTTTTCTCGAAACCTCGCGCGGTCTCGATCCATCCTCGCCTCGGTCTCTCGCATGTTCCTCCTCAAAACCTCCAACCGTTTCTGCCTCGCTAAAAGCGAAAGCGCCACCGCCACCTCGCGTCGATACCTCTCCCTCCGCTTCTCCTCTTCCTCCTCGGAGGCTTTCACGAACCGTTCGCACGCGCGCGCGTATTCGATCATATTTTAAAACAGAGAGAGAACTAAAAATAGTAACTCGGCGAAATACGCGCGCGCGCGTACGCAGACTTTCCTTTCCGTTTCGATCTGATGATATATATTTCTTCGATCATCCAGAAGAAGAAGAGAGAGCGCTCGCTCTTCCCAAGTCACGATCGCTTTATAATAAAATCTAAAGCCCCCCGTCTTCTGTTAATGCAAACGCGCGTTTTTCGATCTCTCTCTCTCTTCTTTTTGTGTGTTTTGACACGTGGCCTTTTCTCTCGAAAACGACGAAAAACCGGTGACGTAACTTCTGCATTCTTTACACGCGCACGCGCACATATAGTTTATACGCACATATATATGCGAAGCCGGGCGATGCGCACCACGTTGGCGGCAGCGCAGCACATCGGAGAATACCAACGCTACGGTTTTAGAACAATTTCGTCGTCGTCTTTATCCGGCGCGCGCACTTCTTTTAACGCGTCTTCTTCTTCTCGAAGATTTTCCCCAAAGACGCCTTCGATAACTTTTACGAGAAAGTACGTCCACGAAACGCTCCTCGGCCGCGCGATGGGGCACACTTTGAACGACGAGGAGTTATTCTCGTTCGATTTGAATGGTTTTTTAGTCGTCAAGAACGTTTTCACGGAAGAAGAGATCGAGGAGATGAATTGTGTGGTGGATAAACACGAACACGAGATGGTGGAAAGGAAAGGGCAGTTGCGCTTAGGGGGCAAGAAAGGGATGCCGCTCGCCGGCGACGGGGAAACCGGGAGGCAAGATTTAGGCGGGATGCTCGCGTGGCCGGGGGAGGAGAATAAACTTTTCCGAAAAATGCTGACGCATCCAAAGTTAGTGCCGTATTACATCGCGCTGTGCGGGGAAGGGTACCGGATGGACCATTTACCGCTTTTGATTCAACAGAAGAAAGGCGCGGATGGATTCGATTTTCACGGCGGAAGGTTGAATCAAGACGGAAGTTGGATACAAGGTTTGGCGTACGAGTTCGTGAATGGGAGACCGTATTGTCACTTGTTAGCGGCGAGCGTCGCGTTGACGACGACTAGGAGCGGGGATGGTGGCTACGCGGTGCTGCCCGGATCGCACAAGAGTAACGTGCCCGTTCCGCCGGACGTGATGAAGATGTTGAAGCAAACGGAAAGCGTGAGGAATCCAGAGATTGAGAGAGGGGACGTTTTGTTGTTCACGGAGGCGTGCACGCACGGCACGATTCCTTGGACCGGTGAAGGTAGGGACGGGAAGAGAAGAGCGGTTTTGTATAGATTTGCGCCGGCGAACATGGCGTACGGTCGATCGTACATGCCGGAGTGGCCGAAAGGCACCACGGACGGGATGACCGACGGGGAGAAAGCGGTGTTGCAACCGCCGTTTAACCCGAGGTTGGACCGACAATTGTTGTGCGACGATGGCATTCAAACGACCACTTTCGTTCGCGCAGAGTTTAAGAAAGCGCACGACGCGAAAGTATTCAACAACCCGGAGGGCTATTTTTAAAACAAGAGAGAGAAAGAGATTTACTTTAGAACGAACGTTTTTTGTTATAATAATAGTTCTCTCTCTCTCGCGCGCGCGCTCGAGTGTACACCGTGTATATAAAAAAGAACGAACACGCGCAATTTTTTGTTCGTAGTAGTAGCAGTAGTATTAATCAAATCACGGCAGATCACGCAAGGAGAAACTCTTCTTTCCTCTTTCTATCATCATCATCATCATCGTCGTCGTCGTCGTCATAAAATCTCCTAGTGCGTTATTCCAACTTGGTGCTCGCAGTCCACGTGGCCCCGGCGGCGACCGTCACCGGTTCGGCGCACGACGCGTTCTCGACGCAGACAAACTCCTTGTAGCACGCCTCCATGTCCGTCCACGGCGTCCAAACCACGGCGTCTTTCCACCCGGCGCCGGTGATCTTGACCGAGTTACCACCCCCAACGGCCAAATCAATTTGACTCGGCGCGTTCTTGTACAAAGAATCGATCGGTCCAGTGCACGTGATTGGCGCGGAAACCTTCCCGCTTTCCTCCTTTAATCGATCGAACGATTCGCACCCTTCCAATCCTTTCACTTCAACCGCGTCGATGTCCGCCGCAAAGTACGTGTGGAAGCTCCCGGTGAAAGTAAACGGCTCCGACCCTTTGTTCGTCACCGCCAACTCGCACACCAACGCGTCGTTCTTAATAGACACCGTCTCGATGACTTCAAACTCTTTATCCCACATCGCCTTCGTGTACTCGCTCGGCGTCAACTTCATCGTCATCGTATCCTCCGACGCCGACACCAACTCCCAATCCACGTTGCGCGCGAAACCGTGCACTTGAATCTCGCCCGGTCCGAATTGTGGCCAGCAGTGCGGGACGCCGCCAGAAATCGGTTTCGACTTGTCAAACTTCGCGTCCGGGCGCACGTAGAGTAAATCTCTGCCGTTTTTTTTGAACGACGTGACGACGCCGCCAAACGTGTACACCTCCGCGGTGGACGCGCCAGATTTTAAGGTGACCATTTCGAGTCCACCTGTTTATATACACATCGGATGCGAGAGAAAAGAAACATACGTCGGGTCAGCGCGAGACCATCGTCGCAAAGAGGGACAGAGAAAGAGAAAGAGAAAGAGAGAGATAACATCACATCGCGCGTTCGAGAGGAACCGCAGCGGCGTCCTTTCCCCCAAAGGGAACAAAACAGAACGGAACAAAAAGAAATGATTAGATACGAATCGGATGGATAAAGCCTTGGGGGGGCAAAATACACTCGTATCAAATAATAATAATAATAATAATAATAATACCTTGACCCTTGCCGACTTCCGCTCTGACGACCAAAGAAGAAGAAGAACGTTGTTGTTGTTTGACGTTCTTGCTGTTGTTGTTCGCGCGAACGCTGTTTTTGAAACTCGTCGCCGCAGCGAAGGAGGAAGAGGACGATGCAAACATTTTGTTCCTTTTTTTTCTGAAAAAGTGAAGAGGAATGTTTGGTACAATTCTCTTTTTTCTAAAATGTCATGGTATTTTACAAGAGGTTACACGTTTAGTTTATATATCACTAAAGAACGAAACGGACATCATCGCTACGCGCTCTCTGCTAGCCTCGTCTCTCGTCGTCTTCTCGTTCGCCACGGGCATAATGTTACATTTTTTGTCTTTCTCTCTCTCTCTATTTCTCTGTTTTCTAAAAGCGAGAGGACGATTCGCTAAATACGCGCGCGCGTCTCTTTCTTCATTCTCGCGGAGCTCCCGGGGGCGCTCTCGGCGGTGGAGGTCTAGGAGGCGGTGGTCCTCCCGGCGGCGCTTGCGGTGGTGGTGGTCCTCCTGGCGGCGCTCTCGGCGGTGGGGGGCGATTTAAACCGGGCACGGCGGCGCCTCTCGCAGACGCAGTCGCCGTCGTCGTCGCGCTTCCCAACACGCCTCGCGTGCTTCCGATTCCGCCGCCTTGCGTCGCCGCGACGGCTTGTTGGTGCGCGGCGACGATTGCTTCTTGCGCGTATTCAGCTTTCGTGACTCGAGAGGTTGTGTCTCGAGCAACTTCGCCTGGTCTGTTTCGGCACCAGAATTTAATTGCGTTGTCGTTGCTTCCGGAGACGAGCAAGTGACCGGCGGGATGCCAGGCTATGTCGTTGGTCTGGCTTTCGTGGGCGCCGCGGACTTCTGCGTGCGGGTCAGAACCAGCGCCGACGATCCAGTAGGCTATGGAACCGTCCGCTGCGCCGGAGGTGAACACGCGCTCGTCGTGAGGATGCCACGTGACGGACGCGATGTCTTTGCTATACGGACCCACGTGCGAGGAAATCGTTTTGAGCGTGCGAATATCGGTGACTTTTAAACTGGCATCTTTCGACCCCGTGACTAAGTGGTGGCCGTTTTGGTTCCATTTTAAACAATTCACCGAGCTTTTGTGCATGTGTAACGTGGATAAACACTGTCGCTGCGCGCCGACTCGCGGGTCCCAGAGTTTGACCACGCAATCTCTCCCGCCGCCGCTCGCCACGACGCTCTTGGTATCGTGCCATTGCACGCACCTCACATCCCCACCGTGGCCATTCAACGTCGTCTCCGCTTTAGCTCTCGCAAAATCGAATATCTTTATCGTCGCATCGTCCGCGCACGTGGCAAACTTCAGATCGCTCGGGCTAAAACTCACCCCTCGAATCGGTTCCCCGTGGGCTTGCGTCTGTTTCAAATTGTTAAAGTTCATCTGCCAATACTTGATTTGCCCGGAATCGTCCGCGGAAATCAGCCAGTTTTCGCTGTGCGACACCGTCGCCGTGCGCACTGGATTGTTGTGCGCTTGTAAAATAGTCTCAAAATTGAAACTCGCCGCGTTCCAGAGCGTAAATTCTCCGTTTTGTGAACACGTGAGCACTCTTCGGCCGTCCGGCATGAATATAACTGTTTTAACGAATCGAATAAAGAAAGAAAGAAAGCGAGAAACGGTCAGCGAACACTTTTCGTGGGAAAAGATATATATATATATACGAGAGAACAACAGCAACGACCGACGAACAAACGAACGAACGCGTAAACATGCGCGTGTGCACCCGCGTTACGCTTTACGCGCGCGCGTACCTTTATTTATCGGCGTCTTGATCTTATTCGCGCTCACGTGCACAAACTTCAACGCAAAACTCGACGCCGGTTGGTGCTTTAAATTCCAACTCGGATCAAAATCCAGCATGCTCCCACTCGTTGGTTTCACGAACGCTTCATCTTTGAACGGGTTTTTTGCCACCGAGGCGATGAACGCGCGGTTGGCGGACGCGATCAGATTGTTCGCCGTGTAGTCGATGGTGCGTCGTTGCACCGCTTTACGAACGAAGACTCTTTCCGTGCCGTCGGGGTTGTAGACGGTCGGCGGTAAAGGGTGACGCGCGTCGTTCGCGCGAGGGTTAACGCGAGGAGGAGGTTTTGGAGGAGGTGGGGCGGGTGGAGACGACATTTACGTATCTCTCTTTGTCTGCGCGCTTTCGTGTTCGTTGAATTCTTTCTGAGGGCAATTCGAAGGAGGTTTTCGATGTGTGTCGCGTGTATGTAATACGTGATGTAGACGTGTAGAATTAAATAATATAAACTCTCATTCATTCTCTCTTATTATCTCTTTTACTCTCTTTTACTCTCTCTTTTTCATTCTTTTTGATCGTGTATTCGTTCGCTCTCGAGACGATCACGATGGACGATCTTCTCATCTGGAGACGACTTTGGCGCCGTTGGATTCCGCCGAGGAGGAGGAAGAGGAGGAGGATTTACCGCTCTTCGCGCTCGAGGTGAGCATTCTATTCAACGCGGATAAGTACGCTCGAGCGGACGAGACGACGATATCGGTGTCCGCGCCGGTTGCCGTGAACGTTCTTGTGCCTTTGGCTTCGGTTTGGTTGTTTGTGATGGTTTCCGCGGTGGACTCGTCCGTCGGTTTGATCGTCACGCGAGTCGTCGCTAAGGATTCGATGCCTTGCGTAACCGCTTTGACGTTGTACTCGGTGAGTTCGACCGATTTGCCGACGATGGCGTCGATGGCTTTGTACGCCGCGTCCACCGGTCCGGTGCCGACGCACGCGGAGACTCTCTCCGTGCCGTGATCGATGATCTTGACCGTGGCGGTGGGTAAACCCATGGTGCCGCAGACGACTTGGACGTCCACCAACGTGTAAAACTCTTTACCTTCCTCGACTTCCATTTCGTCTCTCAACAACGCCATGAGCTCGACGTCGGAAACGCCACCAGTTTTCGTCTCGGCGACCAACTTGAACCGATCGAAAAACGCGTTCAATTGATCGTCCGCTAACGTGACGCCCATCTGTCCGAGCTTTGATTTCAACGCGTGTCTCCCGGAGTGCTTGCCCATGACGACGCCGCAGTCGTCCTCGTCTCTGAATACGCCGATGGTTTCCGGCGCGATGATTTCGTACGTCGATTTGTTCTTCAACATGCCGTCTTGGTGGATACCAGATTCGTGCGCGAACGCGTTCGCGCCGACGATTGCTTTATGCGGTTGGACGAGCATACCGGAGTATTCCGAAACCATTCTCGAGGTTTGGTAAATGTACACCGGGTTGATGCCCATGTACGCGCCGTT
>Ga0181602_10001383_pt1 | contig 21703 bp, 11 predicted proteins | sample 041ome_14_FD_148640 | JGI IMG/M metagenome (GOLD analysis project Ga0181602, IMG submission 148640) | Coastal salt marsh microbial communities from the Groves Creek Marsh, Skidaway Island, Georgia - 041408US metaG (spades assembly) | ecosystem: Environmental > Aquatic > Marine > Intertidal zone...
GTCGATCGCAAAGTACGCGCGTCGCGTCGGTCGCGCGCGCGGCCGGCTCCAGCGCTCGACGCGGATGTCGGCGATCGTCGCGCGCGCGAGCCGACGCGCGGCGCGCGCGCTCGATCGACCGACGCGTCCGTCGCGCGCGCTCGACGGATGGGCGCGCGACGGATGGGCGCGCGCGGCGACGGCGACGGCGACGGCGACGGCGACGGCGACGGCGACCGGTCCGACGACGCGCGTCGAGCGCGGACGCGCGAGCGCGACGTCGGCGAGCGACGACGCGGCGGTCGGGCTCAAGGCGCGCGTCGCGGCGGCGCTGGAGCGCGCGAACGCGCGACTGCGGGCGATCAAGCGGGCGCACGGGGACCGCGTCGTGGGCGAGGTGACGGTGAACATGGTCGCGGGAGGGATGCGAGGGATCACGGCGATGCTGTACGAGACGTCGCTGTTGGACGCGGAGGAGGGGATACGGTTCCGAGGGCGCGCGATTCCCGAGCTGCGGGAAAAGTTGCCGAAGGCGCGGGGGGGCGAGGAGCCGCTGCCGGAGGGAATCATGTGGTTGATGCTGACGGGGGAGATTCCGAGCGAGGCGCAGGTGAGGACGCTGAGCGCGGAGCTGGCGGCGCGCGCGGAGGTGCCGAAGGTGGTTTTCGACGCGCTCGACGCGCTGCCGAAAAACGCGCATCCGATGACGCAGCTGAGCGTCGCGCTGATGGCGATGCAACCGGAGAGTAAGTTTGCCAAGGCGTATCAAGACGGCGCGCACAAGACGACGTTTTGGGAGCACGCGTTCGAAGACTCGATGGATATCATCGCTCGTTTACCCGCGGTGTGCGCGGCGATCTACAGGCGAACGTTCAAGGATGGGACGCTCGTCGCCGCCGACGCGAGTCTGGACTGGGCGGCGAACTTCGCGCACATGATGGGGCACGATTCCGAGGCCGTGAAGGAGCTCATGCGGTTGTACATGACCATTCACGTCGACCATGAGGGCGGGAACGTGTCGGCGCACGCCACGCACCTGGTTGGGAGCGCGTTGAGCGATCCGTACCTCTCGCTCGTCGCCGGCTTGAACGGCCTCGCCGGCCCGTTGCACGGCTTGGCGAACCAAGAGGTGCTGAAATGGCTCAACGAGACGCGCGAAAAAGTTGGCGACAACGCGACGAAGGAAGAACTCACTGAGTTCGTGTGGGCGACGCTGAAGAGTGGCAGGGTCGTTCCGGGATACGGCCACGGCGTGTTGCGAAAGACGGATCCGAGATACACGTGTCAGCGCGAGTTCGCGCTCAAGCACTTGCCCGACGATCCGATGTTCAAGCTCGTGGGTAAGCTCTTTGAAGTCGTCCCGGGCGTGCTCACCGAGACTGGTAAAGTGAAGAACCCGTGGCCCAACGTCGACGCGCACTCGGGCGTGTTGCTTCAATACTACGGCATCACCGAAGCAAACTTCTACACCGTCTTATTCGGTGCCTCGCGCGCTATCGGCGTCTTGAGCCAACTCACGCTGTCTCGCGGGTCTGGATACCCCATCGAACGCCCGAAATCCGTCACGTCGCAGTGGATCGAGGAAAAGTTTGGCAAAGTCGAGGCGTAGCCGCGTCGGGCGCCCACCGCCAGCGCTCCTCTTACGCATCTGCGTTTTTATTTCAAATACAATCCTAGTAGTACCACAACAATCGCGCCAGTCTCACTCGAACCGAGTCTCACTTGAACGGATTCGCATCCGCTCGTTTCGCCTGCTCCACGTCCGCCGCCGTCGGCGACGCCCTTCGTACGTTTTCGCTCACCAGCTCCGCCGTCGCCGCCGCGTTCCCCGTTCGCCCTCCCGACGTCCCCTCCAGCACGTCCATCTCCGCGTACAACCGCGTGGCGACTTCTTCCTCCTGCAGCATCGCCGTCTTCTGCGCCTCCCACGCCTTCTCCGCCTGTTCGCGCGTCAACTCGCCGCGTTCCTTTCGGAATCGCTCGAACGATTCCGCCCACTCGGGCTTGGGCGGTTTCGCGCCCTTGTTCCGCCCGCACCGCGACGCCGCGGGCGCGCACGCGTTGAACATCGATCGCCGCGCGCTGTCGCGCGATGCGTCGCGCGATGCGACCGTCGCGACGGTCGCGACGGTCGTCGAGTCGCACAATGCGGCTCGCGGTCGGTCGTCGAGCGACGCCGCGCGTCGCGCGCGCGCGGCGCGCGCGCGCGACGACGCGCGCGGCGACGACGCGCGACGTCGCGCTCGCGCTGCTCGACCGCGACGGGGTGATCAACGTCGACGTCGGCGCGCCGGGCGTCGTGGACGTCGCGCAGTTCGAGCTCATCGACGGCGCGGCGCGCGCGGTGCGAGCGCTGAACGACGCGGGCGTGCCGACGGCGGTGGTGACGAATCAGACGGCGATCGGAAAGGGGTACGTCAGCGCGGCGTACGTCGAGGACGTGGTGCACGGGGAGATGCGACGCGCGCTTCGCGAAGACGCCGGGGCGACGCTGGGGGAGATTTATTACGCGCACAAGGCGCGAGACGAACCGTGCGACCGGCGAAAGCCGGCGCCGGGGATGGTGGTCGAGGCACTCGCGGCGAATGGGCTCGCGGATGAGCCGTCGCGGGCGGTGTTCATCGGGGACACGGTGACGGATATGCAGGCGGCGGCGAGAGCGGGCGTTCGGCGGTGCTTGGTGTGCACGGGGTACGGAGAGGTCATGGGTGAAGCGCTGCGGTCGAAAAATCAACGACTGCCGTACAGAATTACGACGCGCGCGGACGATCCGACGATGTCGCTTCCCGATGAGTGCTTTCCCGTGGATGTGTATGAAGACTTGGCGCACGCCGTATGTTGTTTATTAGCAGTGCCCAGTTTTACGTAGTTCTAGCTCTAGCGTGCTCCGTCAGTAGAAAGATGGTCTTGTACATGCGCAAAACCATGTAGATTGCTTTGCAAGCGGCGTCGTGCGTCATCTGGTCGCACGAACCTTCCGTGATCGTCGCCAACAAATCATTTTGCGCTCGCGTGATTTCCCGCAGCCTCTTGCTGTGCTCGGCGCCGATTTCGCGCGCTTGGTCATCGGCCCAGCTCGAGCGCGCGCGCAAGGCGGACGATAAAAGTGCGTGAGCCTCTGTGTTCGTCTCACTCTGCTCGTCCGGCCAAAGGAGATGTAACGAACGATGATCGCCGTCGTGCTCCCGCGTCTCGTCTTTCCCAGCGATGATCAAGCGTACGTCGCGTTCGAGCGTGTCGATCGCCGTTCGCAACGTCTGCGCGTACGTGACGTCGGCATGAATGCGGTCCCGGGACTCAAGGAACGACCGGGAAATCATCATCAACTGTCGCGCGCTCGCGACGTCGTACTTGACGCGTTTCAACAAAACTTGCAGCACTTCGTGGTCGGTCCAAGTGTACTCTTCGAGCGTCTTGCGCCGCTTTCGAGTCGCCTTCTCACAAAACAGAAGCTGACTCTTCACGCGTACGATCGCCGCGTCCAACGCATTCGCGTTCGCTCGAGCCTCGCTCGCCCCGATCGGTGACGCCGACGCGGCGACCGTCGCGTGCGCCGGTCCGAACCTCGACGGTTTCGGCGTCTTGAAGACGCTCTCCGGCACGACGCGCTGCCCACACTGCACCGAGCTCAGCGTCAGCCGTCGCTCGTCCAGATCGGCGTCCGGCGTCCCGTGCACGCCCTCGTCGTCCAGCGTCGGCGCGCTCGAGCTCGACCGCCTCGGCGCGACGGACGCGTCGCCGCGTCCGGCGCATTCGCGTCGCTCGCCCCGCGTCTCCAGCCGCGCCAGCTCCTCCCTCTTCGCCCTCGCGTACGCCTCGCGCGTCCATCCGCCGTCCAGCGCGATCTCCACCGCTTCGATCGCGTCCACCGCGCCGACGGCGTCGAGTCCGATCGCCGCCCGCGTCGCGTCGCCCTCCACGCGCGCCGCCGCGCACCTCGGGCACCGTCTCGCCGTCGCCGAGGCCAGTCCCCCGCACGCGTCGCACGGCACCACTCGCGCGCCGCACCGCGCGCACGCGAGCGACACGAGCGTGTGACACGGCGTCGGCGTCTCCACGAGCGCTGCGCGCGTCGTCGTCGTCGCCGTCGCCGTCGTCAGTCGTCGCGTTCGTCGATTCGGGCACCACGCATCGAATCGCATCGCGTCGCGCGCGTCGCGCGTCGCGCGCGTCGCGCGTCGCGCGCGTCGCGTCGTCGTCGCGCGTCGCGCGCACCGCCCGACGTCGTCGGCGCGTGATCGCACGCGCCTCGGCGCGCGCCGTCCATCGCGCCGCACTCTGCGGCGCCGAATGTCGCGACGCCGACGCGACGCCGACGACGACGACGCGCGCGACGCCAAGCGCGTCGCCGCGACGCGCGACGCGGTCGCGCCCGCGGTCGCGCTGCACATGACGCGCGCGCAGCTCGCGTGCGCGCGCGCGGGGTGCGTGGTGTGTCGACGCGCGGTGTTCGCGACGGCGGGCGTCGCGAACGCGCCGAACGCGCGGCCGGAGGCGTGCGCGCGCGCGCGGGACGGCGGCGAGCGAAGGAAAAGGATCGGACTGTACGACGCGCGACGCGCGCGCGTGCTGGCGGTCGGCGACGGGGACTTCACGTTCTCGAGGGCGGTGGCGCGCGCGCTGGGCGGCGCGGGGGTGACGGCGACGTCGCACGAGACGAGGGCGTCGTTGGATGCGATTTACGGGGAACGAGCGATGGAGGAGACGCTGGGAGAGTTGGAAAGGTTAGGAGCGCGCGTCATTCACGGCGTGGACGCGGGAAATTTGCGCGAGACGCTGCCGGAGACGGTGGAGCGGGGGACGTTCGACGCGGCGATTTGGAACTTTCCGTGCGTGGCGCGAGACGCGGACGGGTCGGCGAGAGAGGCGGCGTTGGGCGGATTCGACGCGAGGAGCGCGGAGGAACTCGAGGCGAATCGGGCGTTGGTCGAGCGGTTCGTCGCCGGGGCGAGCGAGTACGTGGTGAAGAATGGTGGGGAGATTCACGTCACGCACAAGGTTGGCATGCAGTGCGATTGGGGGATCGAGAGCGCGGCGGCGACGACGGCGCCGGGCGTTGTTTGTGCCGGAGCGGTTGTTTTTGATCGAATGTCGTACCCGGGGTACCGTCCGATGAAGGCTCTCGTCGCGAAGAGTTTTCCCGTCACGGATGCGCGCACGTTTGTGTTCACGAACGCCGAGGATGGCGCGTCGATTACACTCGCCGAAAAATCCAAGTTGGTGAGCAGAGTTAATACGCAATAGAGACTGATTCAAAATGAACAAAACGCTAAGAATAGAAACCGTAGGTACAACATGATATATCGAGCATCTCGACCGATACAAACAGAATCAACACAAAACGACAAACCATACTCCTTACGCGCCTTTAACGCCGGTGAGACCCTTCGCGAGTTGCTTGACGTTCTTCACGCCGGCGCGCGTGTACTGATCGTTTTCCCACGCGGCGCCACCGGCGCGACATCCACCCTCCCACACGTGAACAAACTTATCCATCCCCTTGTAGTGCTTTTCGAAGATGCGTCTATAGTACATCTCCTCCTTACTGTGCGGAGGGTTGATTGGGTACGTCGACTCCGCCTTGGCGAAATCTTCGTCGGATATTTGTTCTTCGCAGAACTTTTGGAGGTCCTCGACCCAGTTCAGGCCGACGCCTTCGCACTGCATCGCCTTGGTGCGCCAGAGCACGGGGTCAGGAATCTCACCATCGAACAACGCGCGCAACGCGTGCTTTTCCGGCTTTTCTTCGCCTTCGATTGTTTTATACTTCGGATCAACCGCCATCACGGCGTCGATGACGCGCGGATCCAAGAAAGGCACGCGCGCTTCCAAGCTGTGAGCCATCGTCATGCGATCGGCACGCTGGCAGTTCACGTTGTGCAGGTGACCAAAGATGCGACGGAGTTCGTTGTGCACGTGGTTGGAGCTCGGTGCATCGCGGAAGTAGAGGTAGCCGGCGAAAAGCTCATCGGAGCCTTCGCCCGTGAGGACCACCTTGACGTGCTGCGACGTGAGCTTAGCCAGGAAGTAGTTCGGAATGGCGGATCTGATGAGCTCCGGCTCGTAGGTTTCAAGATGGTAAATCACGTTTTCGATGTTCGCACACGCCTCTTCGGAGGTGAAAAGGTACTCGTGATGCTTCGTGCCCAAGAACTCGGACATCATACGAGCGGCCGTGACGTCGGGCGAACCCTCTTGACCGACGGTGAACGACAGGTACTCTTGCCCACTCGCCTCAAGAAACGGCTTTAAAACAGTAGATACGACCGCAGAGTCGAGACCGCCGGATAAAAGAAGCCCGATCGGCACATCAGCCATGGTTTGATCAAGAATCGCCTCTTCGAGAATCGCGCGAACGTGCGACGTGTCTTTCGTGCCGACGGCGTCGTCAAAGTCCCAGGTCGGGTTGTACCATTTCACAAAGCCTTCCTTCGGAGTCCAGTAATAACCCGCCGGGAATTCTTCGATGCGTTCGCAGTCTTGGTCGCAGATGGCTTTAAGCTCGGACGCGAACCACATGACGCCATTCTTGCCGTACCCGATGTACAGCGGTTTGATTCCACAGTGATCGCGAGCGGCGATCATGTGCTCACCGTCGTCACCGACGACGACAAAACCGAAGATTCCGTTCAGCTCTTTCACGAACTCGTTCCCGAGATGCTTGTAGAGCTGCAACAAAACCTCCGAATCACTTCCCGTCTTCGCCGCCGTCAACCCGTACTTGGCTTGCAGTTTACGAAAGTTGTAAATTTCACCGTTCGCGCACACCGCGTACGTCTTCGCCGCGTCCTCGTACACGATCGGTTGTTTGCCTCCCTCGGGGTCCATGATCGCCAGGCGTTCGTGCGCCAATCCATAGCGCTTCGAACCGTAATATCCCGAGCCGTCCGGCCCTCGCGTTCGCATGCGCGCGCTCAGCTCGCGCATCAGCTCCTCTCGTCCGTCCTCCATCGCCGCGTTCGGGTCATACATGGCCAGAATGGAGCACATCTGCGTCCCAATCGCGCCGGAGCCCTGTCGTGCGTCATCGCGCCGTCGCGCGCGTCGTCGTTAGTCGCACGTCTTCGACGCATTTTCGCCGCCGCCAACATCGCGCGCGCTCGCGTCGTCGCGCGCACCTCTCCCACCGCCTTCGGCGCGTCTTGAAGCAACAGCGCGTTCGAGATTGAGTTCTTCGACCCGCGCGCGGTGAGTCCGCGCCCCGCGATCGCGCTGCGAAGCGCTGCGCGCGGCGAACGCGACGCGGAGGCCGCGCCGACGCTTCGCGCGCGGACGGTGCCGACGCGCGCGGCGGAGGCTCGAAGCGCGCTCGAGGCGCCCGAGCGGTGCATCGCGTCGGAAGCGTTCGTCGCGACGAACGTCGCCGAGGGCTGGCGCTCGCGCGACGCGCGCGACGAGCTGTGCGGGCTCGGCGACGCTTCGGCGAGCCAGACTGTCGACTGGGAAGCATTTACTCTTGGACTGTCGCGCGAGAATGAGACGCAAATGAGACGCGTGATTTCGAACGGGAGCGAAACGACGTGTAAACAACGTTAATGCGTGTGAGTTATCACATCCACGGCCCTCGAGGCGTGGTGACGGACGAGCGAGGGCTCAGTCGGTTTGGTCCTCGAACGCGCCCGCCGCGGGCGAAGGGCCAGCCGCGTTGGGATCGACCGCAGGCATCGCAGGCATCGCGGGTGGCGCGTCGGCGCCGATGAGCTTAAGGATGTTCATCGCGCGCTTTTGCGCCTCGATGCGCTCTTGCGCCAAGACCTCGAGCTTGGCGATCTGGTCGTCCCACTTGGCTTCCTTCGCCTTCGCGACTTCGAGGTCGAACGACATCTCTTGCACTTGTAAATTCTTAATGAAATCTCTCAAACACTCCGCGATAGCGTAGGTATCGATGCCATCATTATACGCCTCCTCGATCCTATCCACCAGCTTTCGTTCCTCGCTCACCGGAAGCTCCATGAGCTCGTCCATCACGCGCTGCGCCGGCGACGCCGACATCGTCATCAACGCCTGCGTCATCACCTGAATGATGTTCTGCAGCACCCCGAGCGTCTGTTCGTTCTCGCCTCGCTTTTTCGACTCCGTGAACACCAAATATCCCGCCCCGAGCACGCCGGTCGTGAGTTCACCGCCGTTCGCGCTCGCCTTGACGTTGCTCACGATGCCCTCCCACGACGTCGCCTGAATGATTCTATTAAACGTCTTCACGTCCTCATCCGACGGTTCGGTGGAGATTCCGTACATCGCGTCCGACTGCGCGCGTCTCGCGACGTCGCGCCTTTGCGTCGCTCGCCCTTCGCGCGCGCTTCCGCGCGTCCGCGTCGTCTCGCGTCCGCCGCCGCCCCCCGCGCGCGTCGTTCGCGCGTTCCGGAACGTCCGGCGCGTCGACGACGACGCCGCGGACGCCGGCGCGCGCGCGCGCATGCGCTACGCGACGCGTTCGACCGTCGCGGCGCGCTCGAGGCGCGATCGACGCGCGTGGCGCGCGCGAGTGCCGCGCGCGCGGCGCCGCGACGTGTCCGTCAACACGTGTCCGTGTTGAATACAAAGTTTGAGACCGCGGCAACGACCGCGCATTACCCTCGCCCGCCGCGCCGCACACCGCCGCGCGCGACGGCCGCGCGACCGCCGACGCGCGACGAACCGAGCGCGAACGTCTCGCGTCGTCGCTCGCGCGCGCGGAGGTCTCGCGCGAGGCGCGCGCGCGCGCGCGGGACGCGAAAGAAACGCGAGCGATCTGCGGTGGACGCGTCGCGACGGCGGAGCGCGCGTCGGCGCGTCATGAGAGGACGCAAACGCGAGAACGACGACGGCGCGCGAGCGACGCGAGCGCAGGAGGGACGAGGAACGTCGCGGCGACGGCTGGAGGACGGGACGTCGACGACCGGGGATGAGACGGAGTTGTTAAAGGTGGGCGCGCGCGCGACGACGCCGGGACGCTCGGGACGACGCGCGAAGGACGAACTCGAAGACGACGCGCGATGCGCGACGCGAGGACGGTGATGCGAACGACGATGGGGTGATCGATAGTGAGACTTGAAACGCGAGACTGACTGGAGACGGTTTGACGTCGCGCGCGCGCAGAGAATCGCGGAGTTGGCGCCGGACGCGAGGTCGTCGGTGCTGAACAAACTGTTTTCAGAGTACGGGGGGTCGCCCGGGAAGTCGCCGACGGGGAAAGTTGTCGCGTCGTTGGTGTCGCCTGGCGATGACACGCGGAGCGTGGACGCGACCACGGCGACGAAGGCGTGGAACTGGCGCGAGGATGCTTCGGAGTGGGAACTCAAATCGCTCACATCCGCGCTGGGGTTGCCCAGCGCGGGGACGCGGCCGGAGCTCGTGGAGGTGGTGCAGAAACACCTGACTGATTTGGCGGAACCAGCGGATCAGTTGAGCGTGTCGCTTGCAAAGTTGGCGAGAATCATAACCGCGCACGACAAGAGCCCTATTTTGAAGTTGGGGAAAGGAGACAGCGTCGTGCGAGTTCGAGACGCGGTGCTCGAGTTGCACGAACGCGCGAAGGAACAGGTGAAGCTCGTGCTAGAGGCTGATCCGTTCAAAGAGATGCAGAACCGCGAACAAGGTCCGTGCGTGTTAGATTTGGCGTACTTGTATATGGACTTTGTGAGTCGGGCGTTCGGGACGATGATGCCGTTGCTGCGCGCCGAGTCCGTTGGTGCGTTGGAAGCCGGAACCAGTGTGACGCAGCAGCTCAACCGCTGTATGTTTCTGATATTCAAAGTGATTGGGACGTCCACAAACGAGGGTAACTTGTACGACCCGCGAAGAGCGGGCAAATTCTTGATTGAACTCGGTAGATTGCGACGGGCGTGGCGACTGAATTGCGGAACCATATTGAGTTTGAACTCTCACTTCGACGAAATCGTCAACTCGGTGGACAGCGTCGTCGCCAGTGAGTCCTCGGCCGACGTCGAGCCTTACGATCCGACGCAGATAATTCAGTTAACCCCTTATGCATTGACAGAGCTTCACGAAAGTTACCACGGTCCGCCGACGCACGCACCGAGTACCGCGAGAACGCAGGAACCGTCCGACGTTCCAAAATCCTGGTCAGCCGTGTGGCAGCCAGTCAGTGGTGCGAGTTCCCCAGGAAGACAGAATGTCCGAGATGCGTCGACTAGTCCGGAGGACAACATAGGTATACGAGACTCAGGAGAGCGCATCCCGCGCGCGAGTAACGATGGTCGCGACGCTCCACGTGTTTCGAGTGGCAACGAAGACGGTGCGGTCGAACATGCGATTCCACTCAACCGGGCTCTCATGGGTCTTCATGACCAACGCGAGCGGCGGCGTGACGCGCCTTCGTCGGCGGCGGCGCACCGTTCAACGTCAGCGAACTTTGCCCAGCGAGCTTGGAGGTTTGAGATGCCGCAGCGTCGCGTTGCAAACGACGAACACGAACTACTGATACCGCGTCCCGGTGGGCACGTCGTCGATCTCAGCGACCTTCATGGACCTAATCAGGGCGAGCCAGACCTGACTGGAATGATCAACAACAATCTGACCGTAAGTGATCGCGCTTTCATGGACTGGGTGAATCAGGGACACATGGATACGATGGTAGATGACATTGCGACAGGCCGACGTGCTGCTCGTGAGGCGGGAGAGGCGGAGAACGACGACGCCCAGGCGCCGCCGACGGACGCGAACGAGGCTCGACTCCATGCATCTCGTTTAGCGAGTAGCACGCAAGTGCACGCTCGTCTGACGTTCACTGAACGTGGCCAACCAGTACGCGTGCCGACGCAACAGCCGTTGAGTCAAGCACGTATGCGTGAGGCTACCGGGATCACACGTCTCGTCAGCAACCTTTCCACTCGACTTCGATCTGTTTCGGCACCGTTATTGGATACTGGAAAGAATAAGACTCGGTCTCCGAATATGATCAAGCTCTTCGAGCACATCGCTCGCTGGGAACTACTCGGGTACTCCAACACGTCGGACGTTGCAAAGATTGGTACCGGTTCACCGCACCTGTTGTGCGAACGTCTTGCCAAGCAATCAGCTAAAGATGGGCGTTGGTGCGCTGTCTTGGGTCGCGCGCTCACCGTTCACTGCATGCCGATGCAGATATGTATCATGAACGGCTTGCTCAGCGAAACGAATGGTGAATTCCCCACAACCATCGCGCCTGCGTCGATGTTCTGTACGGCCGTCACCGTGGTGATTCGCATGGTGCTGGCGGCGTACGTTGAAGCGGGCGAAGCCCCGAAGCTGCGTCCGGCTAACTGGTGGAAGACGCTGGCACATCTTGCAGACGTGCTCATTTGCTGGAGTTCAGGCTCGAACGGTATTTCATTGACGTTCCCAAACACTGGAAATAGCGGACGTCATGAAATGAGCGATGTCGTGGCTAAAGCTATCCTTGCCGGACTCGTCATGGAAGACGGTTTAGGTCCCGACTGCTGCTCACCGAACGCCGAGTTGTCGTGGGGAAAGTTGTTCGCTCAAGCTGCGCCAAAACTCTTGCACGACTTGGCTGATGCCGAGGTATCGACCACCGTTGTAGACTCTGTAAGCGGTCTCTGTTTTTTGTTTGCGCGCATCATTTGCGACGCAGCGAAAACGGACACTCGATGGGTTCCGGCGATCGAGCTTACGCAAACGACGATCCCGCAGCAACTTCGACAAAGTGTACTGGAAACTGCTATGTGGGCAAAAGAAGTCAGACTCACGGCTGAGCGTGCTGGTTCTGTGTCTGCAGACTACATGAATAAGGCGGATCTCACCGTTAACGACGATCCTTCAGTGCCAGGTTTGGCGTTTCATGACAAAGTCAACGCTCGCAGGGGCGTCCGCCTCGGTGTTCTCGTCGGCTTGGCCGCGGCGATCTCATCGGTTTCTGGCATGCGAATCAAATCGTGCTGCTCGAGAGTTACGGTGCCACTCGACGATGACGGTGCAGCGCTTGAAACTGGCGTTGAGACCAACTCAAAAGCCGCAGCGAAAAGTCTGAAGCTCGGACCAAGTTCAGCGAGCAACTCGCGACGAGCATCGCGCTCTCAAGCGAACGACGTGGTCGACCTCGATCCGGTCGTTGCGGCGCTTAACGACTGTGTTAGTGCTCTTGCGTGTATCGCTACGCCTTTGGCAATATTGGGATGGGCTCTGGACGGTGGACACAAAGGTATTCGAGGCGGTTTGTCCCTCCTGGGAAATTCGCGCTGGTTGACTGATTCGCAAGGAGAATTCCCAGTGTACAGTCCAGCGCAACAAATCGTCGATATGACTCAGCTTTTGTTGCATTGCTTCTGTGAGCTTCGTCCACCGAACGCATCCGCATCGAATACCGTCAACGCACTGCTCACTGACCCGAAATGGCACAAGACGTTTTCTATGCTCCAAGCCGCGTCGCCGAACATGTTTTACTTCGGCAGCTCGCTCGATTTGATCGGGGCCTCAGCGGACGTCTTCCCGCATTCGTTCAAGATTTCTCGTCTTCGCAAGGATCTTAAACGCCACGCGGCGGAGTTTCAAAACGCATCATCCATCTCGCTGGTGCTCGATCGCAGCTCACCTTGCCCTTCGGCTTGGCGAGCTATCAACTCTTTGTGCCGACGAGCGCTCGTGGGGCGATCTTTGAACGCTTCGTTTGAAGGTGAAGATGGATTGGGCGACGGCGTGAATCGGGAAGCGATGCAAATTCTGATCGATACTCTCGCTCGTGGGGCGCCGAATAAGCCCGGGGAAGCCGTGTTGTGCGCTTTGTCGTCCGAAAACGCCAATGCTTCGGCGTTCTTGACGCTCCGCCCCGACGCGCCGCTCGCCGCGGCTGTGTTCTTTGGGAAGGTCATCGGCCTTATCATATCGAGTAACGTCACGGTTGTTTTGCCATTAGCACCTTGGTTGTGGAGTGCACTGCTTGGTCGCAGAGGCACGCTTTCGCAGCTCTCTGCGGTGGATGAAGAATTTGGTAGAACGCTCATGACGCTCCATACGCACCCGCTTTCGCACGAAAAGAACAAGTGGGTTGAGATGTCCGGGTTGAACTTTTCGCGCACGGTGCGTTTGCCGAGCGGCGAAATGGCCGAGTACGAACTCGTTTCTGGTGGCCGCCAAATCGCGGTAACCGATCACAATCGCAAGCATTTCGTTCAATCGTATGCGTGGAACTCGATGGAGATGGTGCACGGGGAGAGCATCGAAGTCGTGGCGCAAGCCGCTCGCAAAGGGCTGTGCGACGTCATTCCGGCCGAGCTGCTCTCATCGCTCTCGCCCGTCGACCTCGAGCGTTTAGTGTGCGGGCTCCCGAAAATTTCCGTCGAAGCTTGGAAGAAAGCGACGATTTACGAACCCAAGGTGACGACGCCTGAAGAAGAGCGTCGAGTCGAGTGGTTTTGGGAAGCCATCACGCAATTTTCGTCCGCCGACCAGGCGCTACTTCTCCATTTCTGGGCCGCGTACACCCATCTACCGCACAGCGGATTCGAAGGTTTGAACTTCAAGGTGCGTTTCGACGAGAAATTATCCACTGATCACCTTCCCATGGCGCAAACGTGTTTCTTAACGCTCAAGCTTCCCAAGTACGCGAGCGCCGAGCAAACCGCCGCTCGTTTGCTCCACGCCGTGCGCACCGGCAGCAGCGGATTCGGTTTCGCCTGAGCGGCGACGACCGCAGTACCATACGTACCATACTAGACATTAACAGTAAAGATTGTTTTAATTTTCATTGACATTTTTTCTTTCACTCCATCGCGAGTTCACGCCGCCGATTCAAACGCGCGTCGACAGCCAAAGCGCGTCCCGCCGTCACCGGCGCCATCGCTCGAATCAGACCGCTCGCCCCGCGCCACACGCCGTCGCGGCCCGCGCGCCGCGACGCACGACGATCGCGCGTCGCTTCGTCGCCATGGCGTCCACATCGCTCACGATCACGCAGCAGTTCGAGCGCTACGTCGTCGAAAACCATCGCGACGCCCTCGTCGATGCGCTCACCGCGCCCGACCTTCGCGCGCCGTACGCCGTGCGCGTCGACGCGCTGAAGCTCTTCGCCGCGGTGCCGATGCTCGCGAACGCGATGTTACATCGACCGCTGGCGCTCATGCCGGCGCTGGACGAAGCGCTGCGGAGCGCGCAGGGAGAGGTGATGCGGGCGACGCGCGCCGCGGCGGAGGCGGGCGACGGCGAGGCGGCGACGCTGGCGAAGAAGATGTCGGTGAAGGAGATCGTGCGCGCGCGCGTGGACGCGGATAGGCTGTGTGAGACGTACCCAGAGCTCGCGCCGGGGATCGGGAGCATACGGACGAGGCACGTGAATCGAATGTGGTGCGTGGAGGGCGTGGCGGTGCGCGTGGGATCGGCGAAGTCGCTGGAGGCGGAACAGGTGTTTGAATGCGTCAAGTGCGGACATCAGTTTTTGATTCCGGTGAACGTGGAGGAGGGAAGTGGTGGTGAACCCCCACCCGCGTGTCCGCGAACGAAGCCGTGCAAGGGGAAATCGTTTCGATCGGTGCCGGCGGCGCGCCGAATGGTTCGCGATTATCAAGAGATTCGGATTCAAGAGCCCGTCGGTGGTCCAGCGGGCGGGAGCGCGCGCGCGGCGCCGCGCGCGTTGCTCATTGTTTTAGAAGATGATTTAGTTGACAAAGTTCAGGCGGGTGATGACGTGAAGATGGCAGTTGTCGTGCGACGCCGCTGGCACAAATGCGCTCGCGAGCAGCGATGCGAAGTCGAGCTCGTCGGGCACTGCGTTAGTCTGCACGTCAAACAAAAGCAGCAAACAGTTGAACGAATCGTGGACGATGTAGAAAGTGCTGCGTTTGCTGCGTTTTGGCGCGAACACGAATCAAAACCATTTTATGCGCGAGATATGATTTTGCGCGCCATGTGTCCGCAGCTCTTTGGCATGGCGACGCCAAAGCTTGCGCTGATGCTGGCGCTCATAGGTGGAGTTCCCAGGCGAGATTCGAGTGGTGGACGCGTGCGCGGCGAGTCGCACATTCTTCTCGTCGGTGACCCTGGCATGGGCAAATCGCAGCTTTTGAAATATGCCGCCGCCGTCGCGCCGCGAGCGATTATGACCACGGGTATGGGCTCGAGCGCTGCCGGTCTCACCGTCGCCGCTACGAAAGAGTCGGGAGAATGGGCGCTGGAAGCCGGCGCGTTGGTCCTGGCAGATGGTGGAGTGTGCTGCATAGACGAGTTCGACTCTATTCGCGAAGCCGAGCGGGCGACGATACACGAAGCGATGGAGCAACAGACGCTGAGCGTCGCCAAGGCGGGCATGGTGACGACGCTTCGCACGCGCACCACGGTAATCGGAGCGACGAACCCGAAAGGTGGGCAATTCGATATGGGATCGAGTCTCGCAGTGAACACAGGATTAGCGCCACCATTATTGAGCAGATTCGATTGCTTGATCGTGTTACGAGACGATCGTAAACCGTCATGGGATCGTGCGGTGAGCGCGCACATTTTGGAAACGCACGCTCGATTGGGCGCGATTGAGGACGATTTACCGTCGGGTACGCAAAGTTCCGATGGGCGCGGTCGTTCGTCGTTGTCGTCCTCCGTCGCGACGCAGCCAGGGAGCTCTCAACTCTCCGATGGCGTGCGATGGGGACGCGCGCTCGAAAAGTGGGGTGCTGTTCCACAGGCTGCAGAGGAGGTGGCGGACGACGTCGCCGGCGAGATCCCGGCGAAGCGAACGAAGCGTTTGCAAGACGCGAGCGTGGCGGCGTGGCCGTTCGACCGTCTTCGGCGCTACATCGCGCACGTGAAGAATGTGTTTCAGCCACAACTCACAAGCGATGCCGAACGTCTGCTCACCGCGTACTACCAGGCGCAAAGGCGCCTGGAAGGTCGCAGCGTCGCTCGAACGACGATTCGCATGCTCGAATCGCTCATTCGGTTGACGCAGGCGCACGCGCGACTCATGTACCGTGACGTCGCGACGCGGCTCGACGCCACGGTCGCAGTGTGCTTAGTGGAAGCATCCATGCTTTCGCTCGCGCCGTTCATCACGCTACCGGCTACGAATGCCGGATTCGCGGACGACGCGGACGCTAGCATTCGGGAAATCGAAGCGCGTCTGGCGCGACGTTTGGACGAAGAACTCGGGTCTGAGTGGCGCGACGGGCTGAGCGCTAAACGAAATAGAGGAGACGAAGAAGAAAATGTCGAGGGCGAAGACGAGGAGAACGACTTTAGACGAGGAAACGTGCGACGTAACATGTAAATTTGACACTACACACAGCTCCACACACTAGTTAGATCATCAACTCGTCAACCATTTCGTGCTTGTTATCTCTTGTGCTTCGGATTCTTCTTCGCATCTTTCGCTTTCTTTTGCGATGCATCGATCGCTTTCGGATTCGCCTTTGTTTCCGGCGACATCGCCTCGGCGAACGCCGCGAACGGACTCTTTTGCTCGGGTTCTTCCCACGGACGTCTCAACTTGGCGTTGTCTTTTTCCCCGCGAGAGAGCACGTGCACCTGCCACAGATTTCCATCCCACAAGTTCAACGGCATCATGATCGACTGCAACAACAACGGCGGCACGACCTTGAACGCAAAGTGCAACATGCTCACCATGCAACCGCCCATGATGTTGCTCATCAACACCTTGCGAAACTCTCGCACGTCGTGTTCGTACAGCGTCACCTTCTCCGTCTTCGTCTCCCCACTCTGCACATCCTTAACCTTCACCTCGCACGTATCTTCCTCCAGTTTCTTCTTCCTCTTCTTCATGGTCACCCACAAATGCGCAAAGCACAGCGCCAACATCGTCATCGCCACCACGAAGCACATTCGAATCTTCGCCACGTGCGCCGGATCCTTATAATCGATCCCCATGCGCTTCCCCCCCATCAACAAAATCGGCGAGATGAACATCTTCGGCGAGATCGTCGGCGGCGTCGGCTTCGGCGCCGTCGTCGAGTCCCGCTTCCCCCCCGTCGCCGCCGTCGTCGTCGTCGTCGTCGTCGTCGTCGTCGCCGTCTTCGTCCCCTCCGTCGCCTTCGCGTTCGGCGTCTTCGCCTCGCGCGCCGCGTCCGCGTCCGTCATCTCCTCGATCTTCGCCATCGTCGCCTTCGTCTTCGCGCGTCGCTCGCTCGCTCGTTCGCGCGCGTCGTCGTCGTCGTCGTCGTCGTGTGCGCCCGCGCGCGAGATCGCGCGCCGTCGTCGTCGCGGTCGCGATCGACGCGCGCGCGTCGGTCGACCCACCGCGCGAGGTTGGACGCGCGCGCGCGATCGACGCGCGCGCGGTCGCGCGCGCGATCGCGATCGATCGACCGATCGACCGCTCGATCGCGCGTCGCGCGCGATCGCGAAAAGTTAAAAAGTCTCGACGCGCCGGACTGTTTGCGCACACGACGACCGACCGCGCGCGCACAAAAAGTCGCGCAGATATTTCGGCGCCACGTCGGCACGGCATCGCGCGACGCGCACGCGAACGCGCGCGCACGAGCGAGCGAACGAACGCGCGCGCGAGCGAACGAACGAACGAACGCGGGCGCAAAGTCGCGATCGAACGCGCGCGCGATCGACGCGCACGCGGGGGGCGAGGCGAGCGCGCGCGCGCGGGAACGCGCACGCGATCGCGCGACATCGCGCAATCGAGACGCGCCGTCGAGGTGAATCGCGCGCGCGCGCGGCGTTGAGACATGCCGCGGACGCGCGAAGATGCGAACGGGGGTGAGAATGAATATTGTGCGAGCGATCGGCGCGGTGCGGGCGGGGAAAGTGCGTTCGCGCGCGACGGGAAGGCGGGAATCGCTGACGACGACGCGGATGCGCGACGCGGGGCCGACGGGCGCTCGACGGCGGATGTTGGGGCTGAAGGCGCGATGCGATCGCGTGGGAGCGATTCGCAGGGGATGGATGGACTCGGGGAAAGTCTTGAACGCGCGGTGCGGGTGTCGGGGACGTCGACGATGGAGGTGTTGGACGCGGTGAGCGAGGCGCGCGGCGCGGGAGGGGCGCGCGAGGCGCGCGAGGCGAGACCGGACGCGTCGACGGCGAAGGAGGGAGAGCTGGCGAAACGGATGTCGTCGTCGAGCGTCGGGGACGATGGATGTGAAAGTGAAAGTGTTGCGTACGGTAAGCAGAGGGTCGCGGATGCGAGCGAGAAAGCGGCGAATGCGGACGCGCGCGCGGGCGCGTGGCGAGGAGGTGCGCCGCCCGTGCCTCCGATGCCGCCGCCGCCGATGATGGCGCCACCACCGTTGCCGACGAGCTTGATGGAGTCAACGGCACAGCAACAACAACAATACTTGATGAGCATGCAGCAACAATCGGCGGCGTCGATGCCGATCCAGCGGGAGACGTCGATGACGATGCCGGCGGTCTGGACGAATGACGACCCGTCTCGCACGCTCTATCTCGTGTTGGCCGATCCCACGATGAGTGATCAAGTGCTGTGGCAAATTTTGTCGCCGTTCGGAGAAATTCGCGCGCTGTCGACCGAGATGCGACGTTCGTTGAACGCAGTGTTTATCGCATATTACGACGTGCGATGCGCAGAGAGCGCCAAGCGTACGTTGCAAATGTCCACGCACGTGTTTCACATGGTGGCGTACTCGGCGACGTGCGAATGGATCCCGGGCATGGAAAACCAAGGGCGTTTCTTAGCGTACGATGTCGGTTCGGGTGATGACGTTGAGCGCGAAGCCGAGCTTCGAAGCACTCTTGAAACGTTTGGCGACTTGAAGCGGTTGACGGTGCCAAAGGGACATGAGAATCATCGATTTGTGGAGTATTTCGACGTTCGACACGCCGAGACAGCGGTTATGGAGCTCCAGCGAGTCGGTTTCCGAGGCGCACCACTTCACGTCGACTTTCAGTGTGGACATCCGCAACAAATGCAGACGCAGTCCTTCTCCCCGCAGTCGCCGCCGGCGCTCTCGCAGTACATGGGCGCACAAATGATGTCGAATATGTACTGGCCGTACGCAAATTCGATGGGACCGGGGATGCCGATGGGCGCGATGCAAGGATTTGGCTACCAAGGGTGGCCTACGGAGCAACAGCAGTACGGCTACGCAATGATGCAAGGTGTCGGGGGCTATGGCGCCAGTCGTCGCTCGCCGCGGACGAGCGGGGAATACATGCGTTCGCCGCGTACCAGCGAAAGCATGGCTCGATCAAGGTCGAGCGGTAATAGTGCAATAGATGGAGAGGCGAGATCGAATCCGGAGGAATTCATCTTTAGTATGGAAGAAGCGAACGATGAGGGCACGTCTGAACATCCCGAGGTACACGGCCGGACGACGCTCATGATTCGTAACATCCCTAACAAGTACAATCAAGCGATGATGTTGGACCTACTCAATCGCTCGTACGCGGGACAATATGACTTCTTTTACCTTCCAATCGACTTCAAGAACAAGTGCAATTTGGGCTACGCTTTTGTCAACTTCAAGTGTGCAAAGCAAACAGCGGCGTTTTACAAGGAATTCCATAAGCAAAAATGGGAGGAGTTCAATTCGCGAAAAGTTTGCGAAGTCACGTATGCGCGCGTGCAGGGGAAAGACGCGATGGTCGAGCACTTCAAAAACAGTAGATTCCCGTGCGAAAACGAGGAGTATTTACCCTTAGTCTTCGACACAGACGGGAACAAAACAAGCTGCCACACGTTGGGGCACACCTCGCTGAAGCCTTAACCATCGGCGAAACAAAAAAAAATGTAAAAGACGAGCGCCAGCGCTGCTATATTCACCATTTACTATTAATACGAAATACGGCGCGTCGCTACTTCAAAGCCAAAGTGCACTAAGCCGCGGTGTCGCTCACCCGAGTTTGCGAAGCGCCCGCCTCCACGAACTATACTCTTCGTCTGCTCTCTTTTGTTGCTCGCGCAAGACTGTGCGCGTCTTATCCCACGCCGCAACTTGCGCTTCAACTTCGATTCTTTCTATTTTGCTCGTCATTCTCTTGACTTCACGGCCTTTCGAATCTGTGGCTAGCGCGGCGAAAGGATCCGTGCGTGATCTGCGCTTCAACTCGTTGAATTTTTGAGTGAGCGATTGTAACTCTTCGATTCCCTTCGCCATCTCGTCCGCCATTTCAGGAGTGAATTGTGCGTCAAGGATGTGCGGGAAAATCATGTTGAGCAAATTTTCGCACAGTAAGTCAGAATCGAGCGTGCCCGGCTCGCCTAACCACGTCTCCGGATCGATGTCTGTGAGTCTAATTCTCGTCTCCTCGGTGCGTGTGAGTTGTTTCGCCGTCGTCCCGTCGAGTTCGTCTTCACCTCGCTCTTCAGCGCTCGCGGTCGGCCTGAACGACTGCACAGCTTCGGACAAATCTGATGCTTCGATCGTTTGCCCAGACTCCGTCGCGGATTCCTCGACCGCATCCTCGTCTTCACCCCCGCCACCAGCGACGGCGCGCGCTTCCTTTTCAATGACGCTTTGCGTGTCTTTATCGATCGACGTGCTTTCAAGCAAGCTCGCTACCTCGGTAGCTCGCGTGATCGCCATTTGACTCACGTAGTCGAACATACCGGCTCTGTCCCAACGCTTTTGTATCGCGGAGAGCGAGTTGGAGACTTGCGACGCAGACGGTCGCTGCGCGGGCACCGTCTTGAACATGCCGTCCAAAAGAGACGTCACAGCCTGGCTCGACCTATCGCCCGCACGTAGTCGCGAACCGTTGTCGACGACTTCCTCTATAACTCTCGCGCGCGTGGGCGTGCCGTCGCCCATCCAAGGTACGCGCCACTCCAAGCATTCCCACAAGACGACGCCGAGCGCGTAGATGTCTGATTTGTCGCCACCGAATCCCTCCAACTCTTCGCCGACGATGGGCGGACGCAGCATCTCGGGCGCCATCCAAAGCATCGTACCGACCGGTTGCCAACCTTTACCTAAACCTAACGCCTTCTCCACGGCCCCGCGCTTCGGGCGACGAGGCATTTTAGACACGGGCGCCGCGCTCCCGAAATCGCACAGCTTGGCTTGCAAGCGGTTCAGCTCCGACGACCAGGTGAGCAAAATGTTTGCCGTCTTGATGTCGCGGTGGGCGAACCCGGCGGTGTGCAAATACGTCAGCGCATCCGCCACATCTTTCATGAGCGTGGGAAAGTCGAGCAAAGGCATTTCTTCGGGCACGGGCGCCGGCGAACCGCTCGCGCCGGCGAACCGCGTCGCCTTGATTTCCTCGGCGCGAAGCGCGTTCCACAAATTCCCACTCGTGCAAAACTCTGTCACCATGTACGGTTGAGGCGTCTCGTCGTAGTGTTGCACCTTGACGATCCCCGGGTGATTCACTCGCGTCAGCAGAGTCGCCTCTCGCTTAAAATCGCGCCGAGAACTCACCGTCGACGCCGTCGCGCTCAAAATCTTCACCGCGTGCAGCGTCCCCTCCGCCCCCTGCCAAGACGTCTCATCCCCCCCACGCATCCCCGCGCTCGTCGCCTTATACACCACCGCAAACGACCCCTGATCGACGCGTTCGCCCAAGCGCAGCCCTCGTCGCTCCAGCGCCCGCGCCAAGCCTCGCTCGTCGACGTCCACCACCTCCGCCGCCGCGCGCGCCGCGCGTCCGCGCCGCCTCGTCCGGCGTCCTCGCGCGCGCCGCCCGTCCGGTAGGACCCGCGTCGTCGACGCCGCCGCCATCCCTCGCGTCGCCATCGCGCGCGTCGCGTCGCGCGCTCGAATCGTTTCGTTTCGTTTCGTTTCGTTTCGTTTCGTTTCGAATCGAATCGCTCGCGGTCTCTCGCGTCGTCGACGAATCCGCTCGCGTCTCGCGCCTCGCGTCGTCGCGCGTC
>Ga0181602_10001485_pt1 | contig 20747 bp, 21 predicted proteins | sample 041ome_14_FD_148640 | JGI IMG/M metagenome (GOLD analysis project Ga0181602, IMG submission 148640) | Coastal salt marsh microbial communities from the Groves Creek Marsh, Skidaway Island, Georgia - 041408US metaG (spades assembly) | ecosystem: Environmental > Aquatic > Marine > Intertidal zone...
AGTAAGTTGCGATTTTAATATTAAAAAAAGCAGATGCCCAAATTAATGCTAAAAAAGTTAGCAGTAAATAATCAATTAATTTTGGTTGCCTCATTCGGTGATATCTGCAATTTTGCTATTGGTCATTATATGCAAGTCATTAAAACTAATTTTAAATACACAATTAGGATGACCTGCTGCTGCATATATATCCTTAAATTGTTCTAAAGTACCATCTAAATAAATATTAAGTTTTTCTAAATGTCCCACTGGCGAAACACCACCTATCGTATAACCTGTTATTCTTTTGACGTCATCGGGTGGTGCCATTGATATATCTTTTATTTCTGTAATTTTTTTTAACTTATTTAATGAACATTTTTTATTCCCCGATACTAAACATAGAAGGAAAGTATCCGAAGCTTTAAACAATAAACTCTTTACAATTGCTCCAACACTACAACCTAAAGCTGTAGCAGCATCTTGTGCAGTCTTAGCTGTTTGTTCTAAACAAACTATATCCAAATTTTGATTAAAATTTTTTAGAGCTTTTTGGGCTCTTTGAACTGGCTCTTTACTTAATATTGAATTCATTAGAATGCATCTACTTATATACCCAAAATCCTCATTTTAAACTGATACTTATGTAAAATTTGCATAGGTGTTATCCATTAAAAGTACAATATTTATATATAGTTTTTTGGTAATTAGCCTCAAACAAAATTAATTTAGGAGTTAAAAATGAGTGCTAGTAATGTTTTAAAATTTATCAAAGAAAAAGAAGCTGAGTTTGTAGATTTAAGATTTACAGATCCTAGAGGTAAACTTCAACATCTTACCATGGATTCAACTATTATTGATGATGAAATGTTAAATGAAGGTGTGTTCTTTGATGGATCATCTATTGCTGGATGGAAAGCAATTAACGAATCTGACATGATTTTAAAACCAGATACATCTAGAATATTTATGGATCCGTTTACTTCTCATAATACTGCAGTTTTGTTTTGTGACATTTTAGATGCAGTAAATAGAACTCCTTATGAAAGAGATCCTAGAGGTATTGCAAAAAAAGCTGAAGAATATTTAAAACAATCTGGAATTGGTGATAAGGCTTTCTTTGGTCCTGAACCTGAATTTTTTGTTTTTGACGATGTGAGAATTAAAAATGATATGAATGAGTGTGGATTTAAATTAGACAGTAAAGAAGGTCCATATAACTCAGGTAGAGATTATGAAAACGGTAATATGGGACATAGACCTCCAGTAAAAGGTGGATATTTTCCCGTTCCTCCTGTTGATAGTGAACAAGATATGAGAGGTGAATATCTTAAAAACTTAAAAGAAGTTGGAATTAAAGTTGAAAAACATCATCACGAAGTTGCTCCAAGTCAACATGAGTTAGGAATGTATTTTGGAACTTTAGTTGATCAAGCAGATAATGTTCAACTTTATAAATATGTTGTACAAATGGTTACACATTCATTTGGTAAGACTGCAACCTTTATGCCAAAACCAGTTAAAGGTGATAATGGTTCTGGTATGCACATTCACCAATCAATATGGAAAGGTGATACTCCAGTATTTTCTGGTGATGCTTATGCTGGACTTTCTGAAACAGCACTATTTTATATCGGAGGAATTTTAAAGCATGCTAAAGCTATTAATGCTTTTGCTAACTCTACTACGAACAGTTACAAAAGATTAATTCCTGGTTTTGAAGCTCCTGTACTTCTTGCTTATTCTGCAAGAAATAGATCTGCTTCTTGTCGTATTCCGATTACTTTAAGTAAAAAAGGTGCAAGATGTGAAATTAGATTCCCAGATGCATCAGGAAACCCTTACTTAACATTTGCAGCAATGCTAATGGCAGGTTTAGATGGAATTAAAAATAAAATACATCCAGGTGAGTCGTTTGATAAAGATCTATATGATTTGCCAGCTGAGGAAGTTAAGGCTATTCCAACAGTTTGTGGATCTTTAAGAGAAGCAATGGAAAATCTAGATAAAGATAGAGAGTTTTTAACTCAAGGCGGTGTATTTACAGACGATCAGATCGATGCCTACATTGCTCTTAAGTTTGAGGAGATTCATAAATTTGAACATGCACCTCATCCTGTCGAGTTTGAGATGTACTACAGTAGTTAATTAAATTAATTACTGTCTAGTTGTAGCTATAGTATCTTTGTTAACACCTTTTTTAACAATGTAGTCTTGGGTTCCGTTCGCCCCAATTTCTACTTCTTTTCTAAGGTCCTTGAAAAAAGTTCTTTGTTTTAAAGAATTTTTTAAAGATTTAACAAGATTCTTAAATTCAAATTTATTCATAACAATCTTATACACTAGTTATGCATTGAATGCAACACAGCTATGCGCCAAATGGGATATTAAGTTTAACCTATTTTAAATGACTCGCCACAACCACAACGTTCAGTTTCATTAGGGTTGTTAAACACAAAAGATGAGGAAAATTCTTCTTTTTTATAGTCCATTTCAGTGCCTAAAAGATACATTACAGCAGCAGAGTCGACATAAACTTTAACACCTTTATCTTCAATGACTTCGTCATTAGGATTAATTGATTTTGCATACTCCATCACATAAGACATACCAGCACATCCACCTGATTTAACTGAAACTCTAACTCCAATTGATTCTTTTTCTGCATTAGACATTATCTCTTTGATTCTGACAGCAGCATTATCACTTAATTTTATAATAGGATTCATTATAAATTTAACTCCAATTTTGCCGCCTCGGACATCATATCTTTATTCCATGGTGGGTCCCAAACTAATTCTAAATCAACATTCTCAATGCCCTCAACTTGCATAGCTCCATCTTTTACTTCTTTGGGTAAACTTTCTGCTACCGGGCAATTTGGAGTAGTAAGAGTCATTTTAATTTTTGCATTATTATTCTCTACTTGAACATCGTAAATTAAACCCAGCTCATATATGTTCACTGGTAACTCTGGGTCATAAATTTTTCTAATTTCTTCTATAACTTTTTCTTTTAATGTCATAATTTAATTTTCAGTTTTAACTTCTTCTTTTTTGTTGTCAAATGCAGAAACTAATGTGTGCCAAGATAAAGTGGCACATTTTACTCTCATTGGATACTGTTTCACACCTGATAAACACATCAATTTTGTTTTTTCATCATCTTTTAAATTTTTAGAACTTAATTCTGGATTTTCTTTTATCATTCCCAAAAAATCATTAATAATTTCTTTAACTTCATTTTCTGATCTTCCTTTAACTAAATCTGTCATTATAGAAGCAGAGGCCATTGAAATTGCACAACCACTTCCTTCAAAAGAAATATCTTCAACTTTTTTATCTTCATTTAATTTTAAATAAACATGAACATTATCTCCACACAATGGATTGTTGCCTTTTGCATCTTTATTAAAATTATTAATTTTAGTTAAGTTTCGTGGATTCTTTCCATGCTCTAAAATTATTTCTTGATACAATTCTTTTAAGTTCATTTTAAATCAAATATTTTTTTACAATTATTTATAGACGCATTAAGTTGATCAAGATCATCTTTCGTATTATAGATTCCAAAAGAAGCTCTTGCACTTGCGGGTATACCTAATTTGTCATGTAATACTTGACAACAATGATGTCCAGCCCTTATAGCAACACCATCTTCATCTAGTATTGTAGCTATATCATGTGGATGTACTCCCTCTATTGTAAATGAAAGAACACCACCTTTTTCTTTTGGGTTACCGATTAATTTTACTGAATTATTTTTTCTTAAAATTTCCTGACCATATTCAACTAATTCTTTTTCATGCTTAATAATATTTTCTATTCCAACAGCTTCTAAAAACTTTATCGATTGATCAAATGCTATAACTTGTGCAGTAGCCATGGTGCCCGCTTCATATTTATTTGGTAAATCACCATAGGAAATACTATCTTTTTTAACTTCTTTGATCATGCCTCCTCCACCTTGGTATGGCGGCAGTTCTTCAAGCCATTTTTTTTTACCATAAAGAACACCTAACCCTGTGGGGCCATACATTTTGTGACAAGAAATTGCATAAAAATCACAATCTAAATCTTGCATATCTAATTTTAAATGAGGTGCTCCTTGGCAACCATCGACAACAACAATTATTCCCTTGGAATGTGCTAATTGACAAATTTCTTTAATAGGAAGTATTGCGCCCGTAACATTAGATAAATGAGTAATTGATATAACTTTAGTTTTTGGTGTAATTTTACTTTCAATATTTTCAATAGGTATATCCCCATCATCATTTATTTCTGCAAAATTAATTTTAATATTTTTGGATTTTCTTAAAAAATGCCATGGGACATAATTAGAATGATGTTCTAATTCTGTTATTAAAACTTCATCACCTTCATTAAGATATTTTTGACCTAATGTATTAGCAACTAAGTTTAGTGCTTCAGTTGCACCTTTTGTAAATACAATCTCATTTTTATCTCTAGCATTAATATATTTCTGAACTGAAGTTCTTGTATTTTCATATAAATTAGTAGCAGCAACTGCAAGGTAATGAACACTTCTTCCTACATTTGAAAATTGCTTACTATAAAATTCATTTATTCTATCAATTACCATTCTAGGTTTTTGTGATGAATTAGCACTATCTAAATAGACTAAATCATTATTCTGAACTTTATGATCAAAAATTGGGAATTGTTTTTTTATTTCACTAATATTCATTCTTGGATTCCCATAATTTTTTTTACTAATTGTTTTATTTTTTCATCAGAAATTTTCTCAGCAACTTCTTGTAAAAAACCATTTATTAATAATTCTTTAGACTGACCTAAAGATAGGCCTCTAGACATTAAATAAAATATTGAGTTTTCATCTAAATTTCCTGAGGTTGAACCATGAGAGCATTTGACGTCATCAGCATAAATTTCTAATTCTGGTTTAGCATTGAATTCTGTCTCTTGATTTAACAGAAGTGCTCTACTTAATTGATAGCCATCAGTTTTTTGAGCTTTAGAATTAACATAAATTTTTCCTTGATACACACTTTTTGACTCATCATTTAAAACAGTTTTTATTAATTGATAACTTTTACAATTTTCTTCATTATGATTTATAACTGTTTTGATTTCATGATGCTTATTGTCATTAAGATTGATTATTCCATTTAAAGAAATAGAGCCATGATTATCATTAAGTGAACAAATGATATCATTCTTAAAAAATTTTGAACCTTTTGAAAGTATAAATAATTCCAAGTGACTATTTTTTTCTAAAATTATATCAGTATGTGCATATCGAATATTATTATTCTCATTATGATCTAGGGTAAATTTTTCCAATATTGAATTTTCTGAAATATTAATTTTTTGTCTAATATTAATTAGATTATTATTAGTCCCTTCATTGAAGATATTTATGACTTTTAAAGCACTATTTTTACCAAGGTTAATATCTAGACGAAGAGAAACTAGACTGGATTCTATATTTTTAGCTGCATTATGATAAATAATCAGAGGTTTTTTAGCTAAATAACCATCTAACACATCAATTTTATAATTTTTAACTACAAAAGCATTATTTAAATTTAATAAAGAGTTTCTCTGATCATCCTCTTCAATGGATTGATCCTCAGAAATTGTAATTTTATTCTCATCATCAAAACCTAAATCAGTTTTAATAATTTTACCATTAACAATAAAAATTTTATTATGATCAAAATCTTTGATGAGTTTTTGTTCAATATTATCTTTATTATCAATCTCTGAAATATAATTTAAATTTTTAATGTTAGATTCTATAATCTGATTTAAATCAGAAAATTTCCAATCCTCTTGTCTTTTGTTGGGAAAACCTTTCTTAAAAAAATTTTCTAGATTAATTTTTTTATAATTAATCTGTGACTCATTAAATTTTTCTTTTGAAAGAAAATTGTAATAGTTTTGTTTAATTTGATTTTCCATTAATTAAAATCCTCATAACCAATTTTTTCTAAATTTAATGCTAATTCTGGGCCACCTGATTTAATAATTTGACCGTTTTTTAAAACATGTACGTGATCAGGTTTTATGTAATCTAATAATCTTTGATAGTGAGTTATAATTAAAAAAGAATTTTTATTATTTCTTAAAGAATTTACACCTTCAGAAACAATCCTTAAAGCATCTATATCAAGACCTGAGTCTGTTTCATCAAGAATAGAAAGCTTAGGATCTAAAATAGACATTTGTAGAATTTCATTTTTCTTTTTTTCTCCACCTGAAAAACCTACATTTAATTGTCTAGATAATATTTTTTCATCAAATTTTAATTTAGATGCTTTTTCTTTTACAAGTTTTAAAAATTCTATTGCATCTAACTCTTTTTCACCTCTAGCTTTTTTAATCGAATTTAACGAAGTTTTTAAAAAAGTATTTGTATTAACACCTGGAATTTCTAATGGATATTGAAATGCTAAGAAAATTCCTTTATGAGCTCTTTCTTCTGTTTCAAAATCAAATAAATTTTCATTTTCAAAACTAACTTCACCTTCTACCTCATAGCCTTTTTTTCCAGACAAGATATTTGATAATGTACTTTTTCCAGATCCGTTAGGCCCCATGATTGCATGAACTTCACCTGGTTTTATTTCTAAATTTAAACCTTTTAGAATTTCCTTATTATCAATCTTGGCTTTTAAATTTTTTATTGTTAACATTTAACCTACGCTTCCTTCTAAACTAATACCTACTAATTTTTGAGCCTCTACAGCAAACTCCATAGGCAATTGTTGTAAAACTTCTTTACAAAAACCATTGACAATCAAACTTACCGCTTCTTCTTGATTTAAACCTCTTTGATTACAATAAAATAATTGTTCATCACTTATTTTTGAAGTTGTTGCCTCGTGTTCAATATTTGAATTCAAATTTTTATTTTTAATGTAAGGAATTGTATGTGCTCCACATTTATTACCCATTAAAAGAGAGTCGCATTGTGTAAAATTCCTTGAATTTTCAGCTTTTGCAGCGATATCGACCAACCCTCTATACATCATATCGGAACTTCCAGCAGATATACCTTTAGAAATAATTTTGCTTTTAGTGTTTTTGCCTAAGTGAATCATCTTTGTTCCTGTGTCAGCTTTTTGATGATTGTTTGTAATTGCTATCGAATAAAATTCTCCAACGGAGTTATCTCCTTTTAAAATGCAGCTTGGATATTTCCATGTAATAGCTGAACCTGTTTCAACTTGTGTCCACGAAATTTTTGAATTTCTACCTTTGCACAATCCTCTTTTTGTTACAAAATTGTAAATACCCCCTTTTCCATCTTTGTCACCAGGATACCAATTTTGCACTGTTGAATATTTAATTTCAGCGTCATCAAGTGCAATCAACTCTACATTTGCTGCATGTAATTGATTTTCATCTCGCATAGGTGCAGTACAGCCTTCTAAATAACTTACGTAGCTTCCTTTATCTGCAATGATTAAAGTTCTTTCAAATTGTCCAGTTTCTGAAGCATTGATTCTGAAATATGTTGATAATTCCATCGGACATTTTACTCCTTCAGGAATATAAACAAATGAGCCATCAGTAAACACTGCAGAATTTAGGGTAGCAAAAAAATGATCTGATGTAGGAATTACAGTTCCAAGGTATTTTTTAACAAGTTCTGGATGCTTTTGAATAGCTTCAGACATCGAGCAAAAAATAATTCCTAGTTTATTTAACTCTTCCTTAAAAGTTGTTGCTACTGAAACAGAATCAAATACTGCATCTACTGCTATACCATTTAATCTTGCTTGTTCCTGTAAAGGTATTCCAAGTTTTTTATAAGTTTCTAATAATTTAGGATCTAATTCATCTAAACTTTTTGGTTTGTTATCCATGCTTTTTGGTGCTGAATAATAATATAAATCTTGATAATCTATTTTTGGATATTTTGGTTTTTGCCAATCAGGCTCTTTTAAAACTTTAAATCTTTCAAATGCTTTTAGTCTAAATTTCAACATCCAATCAGGTTCTTTTTTGATGTTAGAGATAAATTTAATTACCTCTTCATTTAAACCTTTGGGAGCTCTGGTATTTTCAATGTCGGTTGAAAAACCGTATTTATACTCTTTTAAATTTTCTATTTGTTTTTCTCTAGTACTCATTGAATTCTATTTTCCCTATGATTTGTTAATAAATCTTCCAGACTTTTATTTTCAAAAAAATTATTAATATGTGTTTCAAGTTCATCCCATAAATTATGAGTAATACATTTTGAAGCTTTTCCATTGCACCCTTTTTTAGACTCTTTTTTACACTGAACAGTTTTTACAGTTTCATCTACTGCATGAAAAATATTTGCTAATTTAATTTCATTAGGCTGTTTATTTAAGATATAACCACCCTGTGTACCCCTGATACTTTGGACTATTTCATTCCTTTTTAATTTTGAAAAAATTTGCTCTAAAAAGTCTAATGAAATCCCTTGTCTAAGAGAGATGTCTCTCAAAGAGACTGGGTTTCTGCTATTAAATTTAGCTAAATCCACTAATGCCATTACAGCATATCGACCTTTTGATGTAAGTTTCATAAAGTTATATTAATTTGTAAGGGGTATATATAAACCCGACTGAAATAGTCAAGTATAAAACTATAAAAAATACTACCATTTTTTAAAATAAATATGGTAAAGATACGCACTTTAAATTTTCAAACTATCTATGGACAATAAAATTTTAGAAATCTTTATACCAGGGCCTGCTGGAAGATTAGAAGCTAAATACTACAAAAGTAAAAAGAATACATCACCGATTGCATTAGTTCTTCAGCCACACCCACAATACGGCGGTACAATGAATAACAAAGTGGTTGTAGAAACTTTTCATGCTTTTATGGAAAATGATTTTTCAGTTTGTAGAGTTAATTTTAGAGGAGTGGGTAAAAGTGATGGAGAATTTGATAATGGTCAAGGTGAATTAGCAGATGCTGCTGCTGCTTTGGATTGGTTGGAGAGAGAAAATTTTGACAATTCTCAATGTTGGGTATCTGGATTTTCATTTGGTTCTTTGATTGCAATGCAATTATTAATGAGAAGACCTGAGATAAATAGATTTATTGCAATTTCCCCTCAACCAAATGTTTATGATTTTTCATTTTTATCACCTTGTCCAACTTCTGGATTAATGATTTATGGAAAAAAAGATGAATTAGTTCCAGTGGAATACATTGATGAATTAAATAAAAGATTAAGCTCTCAAAAAGGAATAAAAGTTGATTTTCAGGCAATTGCTGATGCAAATCATTTTTTTTCTAAGACAGAAACTTCTTTAGTTAAAAGCTTAGATGCATATATAAAAAAAGAAACTGCTCTTTATTAACTCTAATAATTTTTAGCTAAAACACCACCTGTAACTTTATTCTTGCATCCAGTTGTCCCAGGAAATGAAATTGGAAGATTTAGATACGATCTTATTGCAAGATAAGCAAATGCTTGTGACTCTATGAAATCACCATTAAAATTATAATTATCGATAATATCTATTTTAATATTTTTTTGATTAAATAGTTCTTGTTTAATACAATCAATTAAAAAATTATTTTTTCTTCCACCCCCACAGATCAAATAAATTTCTTGAATTTGATTACTAGGTTGATGACAATATTTAATTCCATTTGCAATTAGATATGCTGTAAATTTTGTTAAAGTTGCGCATCCATCTTCTAAAGACAATCCTCTTACAAAGGAAGTATTAAAATCTTTTATATCTAAAGAATTTGAATATGAACTTATCTTAAAATTGTCTATAGCCTGATTTAAAATAAGTTCATTTACAAAACCTGATCTTCCAATATTGCCAAATTCATCATATCTATAAGAAGAATTATTTCTAACCCATTCATCAATTAAACAATTACCTGGTCCAATATCAAAACCTTTAACTAAGTCAATTTCAGATGACTGAACTGTTTGGGTTAAATTTGAAATCCCTCCAATATTTAAAATATGTATGGGGTTTTTAATATTATACTTAATGCCTATTAACTCTGAAATTAAATTATGAAAAATTGGAGTTAATGGAGCTCCCTGACCCTCATGTTTTAGATCATTTTGTCTAAAATCATAAATCACATCTGTCTTTGTTAGCTGAGAAAGAAGTTTCCCATTTCCAAGTTGTCTTGAAATCAAATTTTTTGGGTTGTGATAAATTGTTTGGCCATGAAAACCTATTAGATTAACCCTAATATGAACTTCCTTGATTATTTGATTAACTATCTTTCCATGAAATAAAGTTAATTCTCTATCTAAAATCTCAATCTCTTTAGAATATTTGTCTAAATCCTCTTTTAAATTAATTAAATTCCTTAAATTAACTAATTTTTCATAAATTTCTTTATCAAATTCATAATAACGATCTAAAATATTAACTAATTCATCAGTGCCATTTGATCTAATAATTGAGGCATCGACTCCATCCATAGATGTGCCACTCATCAAGCCAATACTAATAAATTCTTTTTTTTCCATTATTATTTTTTTTTACTAAAATATGTATATTGTGAAACTATAGACTTATGAATAAATTTTTAAAAGAATTTAAAGATAGAGGTTTTTTCTATCAATGCACAAGTGAACAAGAACTTTCAAGCTTGTTAGATAAAGAAAGTATCAAGGCATATATAGGATTTGATTGTACTGCTGAAAGTTTGCATGTCGGTAGTCTTTTACAAATAATGTGTTTAAGATTGCTTCAAAAACATGGTCACCAACCCATTGTTCTTTTGGGTGGTGGTACCACAAGAATTGGTGATCCCTCGGGAAAAGATAAAACTAGGAAAATTTTAAGTGAAGAAGAGATAGAAAAAAATATTAAAAATATCGAAAAAATTTTAAAAAACTTTTTAGATAACACCAATCCGAAAACAAAACCAATTTTTGTTAATAATTATAATTGGTTAAAAGATCTTAATTATATTTCTTTTTTAAGGGATATTGGAAAGCATTTTACAATTAATAAGATGCTCACCTTTGACAGTGTAAAAACAAGATTAGAAAGAGAGCAATCATTAAGTTATATGGAATTTAACTATATGATTTTACAAGCTTATGATTTTTTAGAATTAAATAAAAAAGAAAACTGTGTTCTTCAAATAGGAGGATCAGATCAATGGGGGAATATTGTGAATGGTGTTGAGTTAATAAAAAGATATTCTAACAATCAAGCTTTTGGCCTAACTACACCACTAATCACTTTAGCTTCTGGTGCAAAAATGGGAAAAACAGAAAGTGGTGCTATATGGCTAGATAAAAATTTTTTATCAGCTTACGATTATTGGCAATTTTGGAGAAATACAGATGATAGAGATGTATTAAAATTTTTAAATATATTTACTGATTTAAAAGTTGAAGAAATAAAAAAATTGGAAAAAAATAATATCAATGAATTAAAGATTTTATTAGCCAATAAAGCTACTGAAATGCTCCATGGAAAAGATGAGGCTAATAATGCTGAAAACATTGCAAAAGAAACTTTTTCTGAAAATTCCTCAGGATCTAATTTACCCACAGTTTATATTGATAGTTCCCAGATAGAAAATAATTTAACCATTATTGATATTGTAGTTCTGTCTAATTTAGAAAGCTCAAAAAGTGAAATAAGAAGATTAATTAAAGGAAGTGGAATAAAAATAAATAATGAAATTATTACTGATGAGAAATTAGTTATAGATAAAAAATATTTTAAAGGTGGCTATCTAAAATTATCAGTCGGTAAAAAAAGACACATTAAAATCGAAATAAGTAATTAATTTATTTTTTTATTTTTTCTAGAGTTCTAGTAATAAACCTTGGAGTTAAAGTTTTAATAGGGTTGACTGAAGTTTCTAAGTCTTTTGGAGGACCTTTAATTTTGAAACTCACTCCAAATACACCCTCTCCAGTTTGTTTACCAACAAGAATTTTACCAAGTATAGGAATTGTACCAATTGCCTTATTAATTGTTGTGGCTGGAACTAATGTGCCTCTGAGACTTACTAATTTATTCTTTTCAACATATCCATCCATCAATATTGAGATTGCAGGACCGATTGCATAGATTTCATCTATTGTCATTAAATTGTCTTGATTTTGAAAGTTCATTTCAAATTCATCAAACCCAATACCTTCGCCCGATAAAAGATCAGCAATACCCTGTAATGATGCTAGTGTTAATAATTTTGTCAATGCCGGAAGTTCTTTTAAACTAAAATCATAAATTTTTAATTTTGAGTTTGATATATTATTTTTTTTAGAAGAATAGAAATCTAAATAACCCCCTTCATATCCTTTTATAAACTTATATCTTTTAACTAATGGTTTTGCTTTGGCTGAATATAATGTTGTAACAGTTTCTTCCTCATTTGTATTTACTGTAAATGTAAATTTTTCATTGTTTAAAAATTGAGCAGACAAATTAGCTTTATGGAGATTGTTTTTTTTAAATAGAATTTTTCCACTAAGATTATTTAATAAAAACTCATCATCAATAAAAACTTTTTTTATATCGATATCTAAATCTAAATCTTTATTAAATAATTCATTTTTTTTTTGTTTTTTATCATCTAGTAGATTTTCAATTAAAGAATTGGCATTAAATGATATGCCTTTTAATAAATACAAATTATTATTTCTTATAAGTTCTAATTGATTGATTTTTTTTTCACTGTCAGTGTAATTAAGATTAACTCTATCAAAATCTTCAATTTTAAATTCTTTATTTAGTAAAATATTTCTTGCAGAAAACTTGTTTTTATTTTCAGTAAAATCTAACGCTTTAATTAAAAATTGTTTTTGATCTTTTAAAATTATTTCTAATTTTAAATTTGAGTCTAGTTTCTTTTGTTTATCATAGTTAATAAAACTTAGTTTAATTGGGTTTTTTCCAATTTCTAAATTAGTTTTAAAATTTATTAGTTCTTTATTTTTTTCAAATATGTAATCAATTTTACTTTCTTCCTTTTGTAATAATACAGAGCCTTTACCACTTACATTAAACTGATCTTTTTCATAATTTATATTCATAATATGATTTTTAAATGAAATATTTTTACCTATATCTGGTAAAAATTTTTTTAATTCAAAATTATTTTTTATTGAAAGTTCTTGTAAATCAACTTTAGAATTTATTTTTAAATTTTTTATTTTATATCTATTATCTAGACTTAATGAAAAGTTATTTTTTGAAGCAAAATTAATTTTTTCAAAAATATTTTGATTTATAAATAAATCTGAAAATAAACCTAAATCACCCTCATTGAAACTTATATCATTATTTGAAAAATCACCTTTTATTTCAATATCATTTTTTAAATTGTAAATTTCAATACTATTCGATGAAAATATTTTATCATTTAAAATAAGATCAATTTCATTAAATTTAAATTGAGCTTTTTTTATTTCAAATAAAAAATTAATTTTATCTGCAGAGATTTTTTTTAATAAATTTAATTTTCCATCTTTTAAAAAACCAGAAATAAAATAATTATTTTTTACTTTTCCATTTTCATCAAATTCCAAATTAATATCAGCAACAATATGGCCATTTTTGACTATTGTTTCTAAAATGAGAAGCTCTGGAGTATTTTTTATTCCTCTTACAAATGATAGTAGATTTTTTAATTGAATAGATTTTGTTGAAATTTCTAAATTATTTATAGCAAACTTATCTTGTAATATAGATTTTAATAAAACTTTTGTTTTTACAGTTTCAATTTCTATTTTTTTACTTCTGTAAAATAAATTTGGTCCGATAGTTTTTACGTCTATATCAAAGTTTATTGGATTTAATATAAGTTTAACTGTTTTAAGCTCTAATTCTAAATTTGAGTCTATTTCTTTTATTTTTTCCTCGATCTGAGTATTAAAACTTTTTGTTTCAATGCCAACTGTGCTTAAATAAGTTAAAGCAGCAATTAATATTAAAACTATTAATAAAATTATTCTAAATATTATTTTTTTCATTTTAGTTGATACAAAGATTGTTCCAAAAATTCATCAATATCACCATCTAAAACCTTATCAGGACTAGTACTTTCATGATTGGTTCTATTATCTTTTACTAATCTATATGGTTGCAAAACATAGGATCTAATTTGGTGACCCCAACCAATTTCTGACTTTGAGGCCTCAGTATTTTGATTTGCTTGCTCTTTCTTCTTAATCTCATGATCATACAATCTTGCTCTAAGCATATTCATGCAAGTTTCCTTATTTTTGTGCTGAGATCTTTCATTTTGGCATTGTACAACAATTTTTGATGGTATGTGTGTAATTCTAACTGCACTGTCAGTAGTATTCACGTGCTGTCCACCTGCACCACTAGATCTATAGGTGTCTATTCTTAAATCTTTATCTAATATTTCAATATTTATATTTTCATCAACAACTGGATATACCCAAATACTTGCAAAGCTTGTATGACGTCTCGCACCTGAGTCAAATGGTGAAATTCTAACCAATCGGTGAATGCCTGACTCCTTTTTTAACCAACCAAAAACGTAATCTCCCTCAATTTTTATAGTCGAAGACTTAATACCTGCTTCTTCACCTTTGTGCTCACTAATTAGTGATGATTTAAAATTTTTACCATCAGACCATTTTAAATACATTCTTCTCAACATATCAGCCCAGTCTTGACTTTCTGTTCCACCAGCACCCGCATGTATTTCAATATAACAATCTAATGAATCTGCCTCATTAGATAAAAAACATTTAACTTCATTTTTTTTTGCTTCTTTGCCTAAATCTTTAATATTTTGAAATATTTCGGACTGAACTGCTTCATTTTTTTCCTCCTCTGCTAGTTGATTTAAATCATCTAAATCTTTTAGCCGTTCAACTGAATTATTATAAGAAGCAATTAAGTCCTCAAATAATTTTTTTTCTTTTATTATATTTTGTGATTTATTTTTATCTTGCCAGAAATTGGCTTCTAACATCTTTTTATTAAGACCATCTAATTTAGAATATATTTTATTATTCTCAAAGATACTCCTTAACTCTATAATTTATTTTTTCTATTTCTGCTTTTATATTTGTATATTTATCATCCATTAATAAAACTTTAGTATATTATTTGCATCTAATCTATTATTATTTGAATATAGCACCTTTCCATCAACTACATTTTTTTCTTTATAGACTTCAACAATTGTATTTTTTGATGAAAATTTTGCTTTTTGTCCCGTATCAGAGTCCACGACCATCATAATTGTTCCATCAGCCGCCTTAAAAGGTCTTGCTTCTGATTTTTTTACAGCTTTTGAAACAAATTCTTTAAAAATAGGCAGTGCAGTTCTTGCACCTGTTTCAAACTTACCAAGAGGTTTTGGATTATCTTCACCAACATAAACTCCTATAACTAAATTAGATGTAAATCCTATGAACCAAGTATCGGTATTTTCATTGGTTGTTCCAGTTTTTCCAGCGAGATTTAAATTTAAATCCTTTAGTTGTTTTCCTGTGCCCCTTTGAACAACCCCTTCTAAAATTGAGGTCATTTGATAAGCCGTTTGAGGAGAGAATACTTGCTTATATTCATCTTTGATATTTGGATAAGAATTACTTGAGAATGAAATTAGTTCACAATTAGTACATTTTCTCATCTTGTCACTAAAAATAGTTTTACCTTCACTGTCCTGAATTCTGTCTATTAACACTGGTGTTACAAGCTTTCCCCCATTAACAAATGATGAATAAGCAGTAGTTAATTTCAATAATGTTGTTTCTGCTGAACCTAAAGAAATTGATAATAATTTTTCAGGGTTATCATAAATACCTAAATTTTGTGCGAAACTTGCAACTTTTTCAATACCTAGATTTTGAGCAATTCTGACTGTCATTAAATTTCTAGATTTTTCTAGTCCTACTCTTAATGTTGATGGTCCATAGAATTTTTTTCCATAATTTTCTGGTTTCCACATCTTTAAGTCTTCTCCTTGTTCTAAAACTAAAGGTGCATCTAAAACTAATGATGTAGGTGTATAATTATTTTCAAGAGCAAGAGCATAAACAAAAGGCTTAAAAGCTGAACCAGGCTGTCTCAAAGCCTGAGTTGCTCGATTAAATTCACTTTTTTTAAAACTAAATCCACCACTTAAAGCTAAAACTCTACCTGTATATGGATCCATAACAACCATGGCGCCATTAACTTCTGGAAGTTGCCTTAAGCTAAAATTATTATCATTTATTTTTTTAACATAAATTACATCGCCTATTTTAAATAAATCTTTAAATTCTTTTTTTGTCCATGAAATATCATCATATTTTATTGAGCCATTTTCTCTATTTTCAGTTTCAATTATTGTAGAAAATTTAGAAATCTTTTTTACTATCGCAATATCCCAGCCAATTGTTTTTTCTAATTGGTATTCTTTAAATTTATCAAACCAATTTTCTGTATATTCAATATTTCTTAACGGACCTCGCCAACCTCTTCTTTTATCATAATCTAACAGTCCATCTCTTAAGGACTCAGTTGCAATTTTTTGTAAATTTAAATTTATAGGGGTGTTAATATTTAATCCTTCCTTGTAAACTTTATCATATGATAATTTTTCTATGATATCTTTTCTTACATCTTCAATATAATATTGGGCATCTTCCAAATAAATTTTTTCAGATTTTTTTAAATTTATTTCTTCTTTAATAATTTTTTCATATTCATTTTTGTTAATAAAATTATTTTCATATAAATTTTGTACCACTAAATCTCTTCTAAATTTTGCTAAATCTTTATCTCTATATGGATTGTATCTACTGGGAGCCTTAGGTAAAGCAGCAAGCAATGCTGCTTCTGCATAATTTAATTCTTTAATTGATTTATCAAAATACTCTATACTTGCTGCTGCAACTCCATAAGCTCCGCTACCAAGATATATTTGATTTAAGTATAATTCTAATATTCTTTCCTTAGAAAGTGCTCTTTCAATTCTAAATGCTAAAATTGCTTCTTTAAGTTTTCTATTTATACTTACTTCATTTGTTAATAAAAAATTTTTAGCAACTTGTTGGGTAATTGTAGAAGCGCCTTCAAGTCTTTTAGAAGATATAATATTTGATATGTTGTTAATTATTGCTCGTAACACTCCTTTTGCATCAACACCTGGGTGAGAGAAAAAATTTTTATCTTCAGCAGATAAAAATGAATTTATTACATTTTGCGGAATTGAGTTATAGGGAACAAAAATTCTTTTTTCTTGTGAAAAATCTGCAACTAAATCTCCATTACCGGAGAACATTTTACTAGAAACTGGTGGTTTGTAATTTTTTAAAAATTTATAATCTGGAAGATTGTTGGAAAAAGACCACAATATACTTAAGATTAATAACGAAATTACTAAAAAAAAACCTATTAAAACAATTGATAATTTCTTAATGATTTTGTTCATTTTATTTCCATTATATAGTGGAATTTGTTAAAGATAAGGCAGAAGAACTAAACAAAATTTTTATTAACTTAATATTTACATGAACAAATTAAATCAAAAATTATGGAAAAAAATTTATACATTGATGCTTCGCATCCAAATGAGACTAGAGTTGTACTTAAATCCGAAGGCAATATTGAAGATTATGAGTACGAGGGGTTAAAAAATAACCTCATAAAAAATAATATCTATCTTGGTAAAGTAAGTAGAATAGAACCGTCTCTGCAAGCCGCCTTTATTGACTTTGGTAGAGAAAGACATGGCTTTCTATCGTTTAATGATATTCAGTCTGATTATTATCAAATACCTAGAAGTGATTTAGAAAAACTTAAAGAAGAAGAAGAAAAAGCCAGAGAGGAATTGTCAAAAGAAGTTGAGGCAAAAGAAGAAGAAATAATAGCTGAAGGTAATTTGGAAATTGAAGATCCTGTAGAAAAAAAAGATGATATTGAAATTCAAGAAAATTTAGAGGAAAAAGAAAAAATAAATCAAAATAAATTTAGATTTAAAAGATATAAAATTCAGGAAGTAATTAAACCTAATCAGGTTATTCTAGTACAAGTAATTAAAGATGAACGAGGGCAAAAAGGAGCAGCATTAAGTACTTTCATTTCAATTGCGGGAAAATATATTGTACTGATGCCAAATACTCCTAAAGGTGGAGGAATATCTAGAAAAATTTTTAATCCTGCGGATAGAAAAAAAATAAGAACAATTTTAAATGAAATAGAAATTCCAAAAGAGATGGGTTTAATTGTTAGAACAGCAGGAAGCAATAAAACTAAAAATGAAATCAATCACGATTTAAGTACTCTTATAAATACTTGGAACCAAATAAAAGAAACTGCAATAAATTCAATTGCACCTGCATTAATTCATCAAGAAAGTGAAATTATAAAAAGAACTCTAAGAGATATGTATGATGAAAATACACAAAATATAATTATTGAAGGTAACGAAGGTTATAGAAAAGCTCAGAATTTTATGAAAATGATGATGCCATCAAATGTTAAAAAAATTAAAAAATATAGAGGCAAGGCTCCACTATTTATTGAAGAAGGCATTGAGGATAAATTAAACCAAATATTTGACTCAGAAATAAAATTAAATTCTGGTGGATATTTAGTTATTAATCCTACTGAGGCACTTGTTTCAATAGATATAAACTCAGGCAGTTCAATTAAAGGGAAAAATGTTGAGAGTACAGCTTTAGATACAAACCTAGAAGCTGCTGATGAAATATCTAGACAAATTAAAATTAGAGATCTGTCGGGCCTAATAATTATAGACTTTATTGACATGCTTAGTTATGGAAATCGAAGATTAGTTGAAAGAAGACTTAAAGAAAAATGCAGATCTGACAGAGCTAGAATTCAAATTGGCAGAATCAGTAATTTTGGATTGCTTGAAATGTCTAGACAAAGATTGAGAGAAAGTGCGGTCAAATGGAAAGTGGTACTAACAGATGAGTCTTTTGCCCAAAAATTATTAAAAATAGTAGAACTAAAAGCAGTTATTCTCAAAGCAAAATTTGTAGAGGTAAGAGTTTGTGAAAAAATTTCAGATTTTCTGAAAGAAAATTTTATTGATGATTTAACTTATTTTGAAAAAAAAAATAAAATGACTATTGATATTATAACTGACAATTCACTGATAATCCCAGAGTATAAAATTGATTTTCAAAATAAAACTAAAAAAACAATAGAGACTGCTGAGCATATTGAAAAGCTTAAAAATCTTGATCAACAAAAAAAAGATATTTTAGATTTAGAGTCAAAAGATGGTAAAAAATTTACTAAAAAACCTTTTAAAAAGAAAAAATTTTTTAAAAAAAACTAAATAATCCCATCTAAAGGAGATGATGGATTGCCCATTATTTTTTTTTCAATTCTACCTGATAAAAAAGATTGTCTTCCCGCAATTACTGCATTTTTAAATGCAAGCGCCATATCAAAAGGTTTTTTTGCTTTAGCTATTGCTGTATTAACTAAAACACCATCACAACCAAGCTCCATAGCAATAGCTGCATCTGAAGCTTGCCCTAAACCAGCATCGATAATTAACGGCAGTTTAGTTTGACTTCTAATTATTTGTATATTTATCTTATTTAAAATTCCTAAACCTGATCCTATTGGAGCAGCCAAAGGCATGATAGCTGCGGCACCAACATTTTCTAATCTTTTTGCCATCAAAGGATCATCATTGCAATAAACCATAACCTTAAAACCTTCCTTTGTAAGAACTTCTGTTGACTTTAGTGTTTCTATCATATCTGGAAATAAATTCTTTTTATCTCCTAAAACTTCCAATTTAACCAACTTCCATCCACCAATCTCTCTTGCTAATCTTAAAGTTCTCAAAGCTTCTTCTGAAGTAAAACACCCAGCTGTATTTGGAAGGTAAGTAATTTTTTTTGGATCAATATAATCCATCAATAACGGTTTTTTTTTATCAACAATATTTACTCTTCTAACAGCAACAGTCACAATTTCTGCTCCAGATAATTTTATTGCTTTTGCACACTCAGCCATATTTTTATACTTGCCAGTACCTACAATCAGTCTTGAGTTAAATTTTTTTTTGGCAATAATTAAATTATCTTTTTTCAAGCCTATCCTCCTCCAATGAAATGAACAATTTCAATTTTATCTTTTTCTTTTAACTTATATTTTTTTAATTTACTTTTATCTACAATCTCTTGATTTAATTCAATTGCTATCTTTTTAATTGGAATTTTCAATTTATTCATCAATTCTTGTAAATTACTCTCATCTTTTATTATTGAAATTTTACCGTTTACTAGAATTTTTATTTTTTTTATTTTTTTCATCATGTATAAGAGCTGAATGACTAATAAAATTATTATTATCAATGGGCCAAATCTTAATCTATTAGGTGAAAGAGAACAATCACAATATGGTTCTACCACTTTCGAAGATTTAAGAAATAACTGTGAAAATAAAGCAAAGGAAATTGGAATCAATTTAGAATTTACACAGTCTAACATTGAAGGTGAGATTGTAACTTTAATACAAGACTCAAGAAAAAAATTTGATGGTTTAATCATTAATGCCGCTGGATTTACGCATACTTCGGTTGCTATTAGAGATGCTTTAGACTTATTTAAAAAACCTATAATTGAACTTCACATTTCAAATATTTATAAAAGAGAGGAATTTAGACATAAATCCTTAATTAGTGATATAGTTACTGGAGGGATTTTTGGTCTGGGTGTTGAAGGTTATATTTTGGCCATAATTTCTATGCAAAAGCTTTTACAAAAATGAAAATAGATAAAAAAACAATTGAAGAATTAAGTAACTATTTAGATGAATTTGGTCTAAC
>Ga0181602_10001493_pt1 | contig 20698 bp, 28 predicted proteins | sample 041ome_14_FD_148640 | JGI IMG/M metagenome (GOLD analysis project Ga0181602, IMG submission 148640) | Coastal salt marsh microbial communities from the Groves Creek Marsh, Skidaway Island, Georgia - 041408US metaG (spades assembly) | ecosystem: Environmental > Aquatic > Marine > Intertidal zone...
CTTGGCAGGGGGACTTTTTACCGGTTTGACTCTGAAGTTGTTGGAGTTGGAGGCGGAGCTCAGCAACTTCAGCAATTAGGGCGTCCATGATTAATTGGGATATTGAGAATTGGAGAGGGGACTTAGGCGGATTAACGACGCTTGAGGGTAATTGTTGGGGTGTCATCACCATAACAATAATATTTTATAGAAACACCGTAATTGTCTTTCATGTGTTTGTTAAGTTCTGTACTTATTGTGTATCTCCATTCAGTTATTGTTGATTCAAAATATTCGTAACCATCTATGGATCTAAATCTAGATGTCATGAATGGCAATCTTCGTATACCCTCCATTGCTTCATTAATTATCCTGGCATTTGGAAGACCTCTTTCCGCAGCTTCAATTATATCAATCACATAGTATCCATACGCATCGGCGATTATGTTCGCTTGCATACCTGGATACAGTTTTACATACGCTTCAAAGTCCATTCCACTTGGTAATGTAAATAACTTCTTTCTTGTGTTGTTATTACAATTGTGGTTACTTATCTGCGTCTGTGCCGCTGGGTGGGTGTGATATGTAATGTAATAGTTCCGGATGAGATTTGTAATTTCACCCGAAATGCGTGCCCTCTCTTGAGAAGTGTAACGGTTTGGGACATTAAACTTAACCTGTGGGTCATTGGTTATGCTCGTTCTAAAGTTAATTTTACCGGCATATTCAATTCTTTCTGCGGACGAGATAGCGTTCATTCGTTTGAGATCTTTAATGATCGCTCGTGGCAATCTAATTGTAACTTTGTCCAATGTTATCCGTTCAACATCAGCTACCATGCTAAGGTCTCCTCGTTTTTTCGCCCTATTATATGAAGAAACACCACCCTTTCTTTTTCCCAAAACTTGCTTGTTGTTGGGGATGTTTAAATATTTGGGTTTAGTGTTATCGGTGTTCATTGGAACTGGTCCGCTGTTATTTCGCCTGTTGGACATCTTACTTTAGATCAACATTTTTAGTGACGCGTAAATCAACAACTTCAAGTGGTTTTTTCACAAGAGACACAACTGTGAAGGCTGCCGAGAAGAAGATAGATAGGAAGATGCCCGTGTTTGTTTCATTCATTTTTACAGTCATATTTCTTAATTGTATGAACATGGATACATTTGTCATGACAATTAAGAAATTGATGAATCGCGCCTCGCGATGAATAATTTTTGCGAGTTCTTCGTTATTCATTTTTTTTGTACTGAATTTTTACATGTCTAAGCGCTACTTAGGAGGCTGTGAAGATACTCACAAAAGTTTTGGAGCTTGGGAAGGATCTCATTCTTCCATTTAGGATAGTCCTTCTGGATGAGGTATGATTTGGACTCGCCATTGTAAGTCTCAACAAGACGACAGTATTCAATACCTTCCAACATTTGAAGGTAAGTTTGGCACTGTACCTCTTCGTAGTCCCGCACTCTATTGAAGAGACCGTTCGCTCTATTCTTGATTTCAACGAGAGTTCTGCTTCCATCTTCGTTATTTTGAATGCGGTCAATGCGTCCAACAACCTGATAAAGTGTCCCCTCAATCACATAGATATCATATTTGTAGAAGGTATCATCTTCAACGAGGTTTGTGGCATTTTTGTCAAACATAGCAGTCTTCTTTTCATTGCGAGTCCCGTGGTTGGTATAGAGGGTCTTGCGAATGTGCTCTTTTGCTTGTACCATCTCTTGTGGAAGCAACCCCGAGTGTTCAATTTGATGAAAAAGCTTTCGTGTTTCCTGTTGAACATCTGTTGAGGTCTCACTCTTGAAGCTTTCAGCTTGTTGAAGAATTTTCTTTGTGGTCTCGAGAGAGTTGAGAACCACAAGAGCTTCTTCTTCCTTGGTGCTACCCTTGAATGTTTGGGGACTGTACTTCTTCCAAAGTTCATTCACAAGCTCTCCGGGTTTCTTAAAACCACAACCAATTGCTGCGGCAACTGATGAAGCTCCAATAATGACCTTCTTGATGGGAAGAGGTTTGAGTTCTCTTTCAGTATTACCCATAAGATAAGGATACACCTGACCACAAGCTCTGGCGTCTGCGAGAGAGTTGTGTGCGTTATCGAATGCTTCACCGAAGATGTCTTCGTAGAGTTTGATAAGCTTGATTGGACTCAAAAAGCGTCTCTTGTACATCTCATGAGTACAATTGAATATGTACTTATCAAGAAAGTCCTTATTTGGATCTAAACCAATGCGCAGAAGTTCATGTCCAATAATATCTTGATCATATCTCTGATTGTGAGCAACTAAAATGTTACACCGATCACCAATGAACTCGATAAACTCCTGGAAGGCTGTTTTGAATGGAATACCATGTTCTTCCGCGTATTCATGAGTAATTCCGTGAATGTGAGTTGCCCCTACTTTGTAACCAATGGGTTTAATAATCCGATTGAAAGTGTCAATTTCTCTTCCACGAGAGCTGAATTTCACCGCAGATAGTGAAACAATGCGGGCGCCGTCAAACTTTGATAGATTTTCTCTGGTTGGTCTTGCTCGTGTATTATAAAGACCCGTCGTTTCTGTATCCCACGCTACATATTGACCACAAGGTAATGCCATGGGTTCAGATTAACTTAAAATAACCTTAATTCTTTATCTCACTTAGGGCTATATCTATTCTCTTAATCATCTCGTCTTTGTCAGTTTGAGTGTATGATGATCCCTTTGAGAGATTATCAACCGCTAAAAGCCATTGAGAGTTTAGATAGTGCCAGCAGTACTTGTTATCATCGGGGATATTCCACGCCGAGCATGGGATTATTTCGTCTATATGAATATCATCAGTTTCATTTCTTGGTCGCCCGTAGCGATCCTCAAATGTTTTTGAGAGATATGCGTACCATTCTTTAGAACTCATACCAAGGTCATCAAGGGTATGTGTAGGGTTTTTAGATTGTAAGACCTTATTTCGTCTTGTTCTTCTATGATTTGCTATATACCCAGGTGGATCACATATTTTACATACATGTCGTAGTTTGTTATGTTCGCATATACAACTCCCTTTACATTCCTTACACTTAAAACGAATCCTATCGTGTTCGCATATGTAAGACCCCTTACATTTTTTACAAACTGAGCGATTTTTTTTATGATCACATATCTGTGACCCTCCACATTCCTTACACTGGATACGAAGTCTTCTATGTTCGCAGACAGAACTACCATTACATTCTTTACACCTATTGCGCATTCTATTATGATCACATATCTGAGATCCCTTACATTCTTTACACTTAAAACGATCTCTATTGTGTTCACATATAGAACTCCCCTTACATTCTTTACATCTAAAACGATCTCTATTATGTTCGCACATAGACTCCCCAATCTTAAGATCTACTTGTTCACTTAGATTCTTGCATTCAACTGAACAACAATAATCAACTCTTTTATCACAAGGACAATACCATCTACCACTTTTTATGTAAAATCCACGAGATACACGAGACCATTTCTTTACCAAAACCTTACCAAGAGGTTCGCATGGTTGGCAGAGGGTGGTCATCTAATATACCAAAATATTTTTTTATTTCTTCAGGAGAGACGCTCCCCTGATAAAAAATGTTGGGTCAAATTAAGTATGGGTGACTACGATCCAACAATTTTTTTTATTCTTGAGAATGAGGAGCTTGGTACCTGGTGGGTTGGTCAAACCAAAATGAGGCTGGATAAAGATGGATTCCAGACATGTCGCCCGATATCACAAAATGAATTGATAGCAAAACTTGAATCAAAATATGAGACACATCACGAATATACAGATCCTTCACTTGATCTTCGCCTATTAAATAAACAAGGAAACGCTTGTTATGGTGTGGAAAGGTGGCTCTCACAATTAGAATATGAGATTAAAAGAGAACCTGAAAAGTATAAAGAACTCAAAAGACTTCTAACTGCTGGGTGGAGTGATGAAGACTATACCACAAACTCAACTCTTAGTGTTCTTCATATCTGGAATAGACCAGATCCACTTGGTCGTCCAAAGAAACTTACAAATGTTAGGGAGATGTACACAGACCTAAAAAAGAACTGGGGAACACCTGGTGAAGGTTTAAGGAGTTTTTATAAATTAAAAAAGTGTTTGAATACCTCAAAAGACATAAATCATTTATACAAGGATGCGCGAGCCAAAGTCATAAGACAAATAAAAAAGAATAAACGACTTCCCAAACAATCAACGATAGACAAATATAATTTAACACCCGAGGAGATGAAATTTTAGTTTCATATTACCAAATATGACATAGTAGTTGGTAATATTAAATGTAGCTAGTCATTACGCTTAACAACAATTTTGATACCCTTAAGAGCTTCCTTTATAGCCTGATTCCTCGCTCTTTTATATTCTTTCTGTCTGTTCATTTTTTCTTCAAATAACTCTGGATTATCTTCTTTCATTTTGGCATACTGTTCCCGTCGTTTTCTATTTATCTCCTCCCTATTTTTTGCTTCATAAGCACGCTGATACTCGCGTTGCTTTCGCAAAGCTTCTTCCTGGCGCTTCGCATCTTGGTCTTCCTTATCATCAGACATCTTACCTTTACTGGATAAAATATTTTTAACCCCTTTCACACAGATATACAATAAAAGGTCGTATTTTTCCCGACTACCTCTTCTCAACTTTTATTTTTTCATAGGAGACAAATAGTTGTAATATACTTTAGTTTGTTTGAAATTTATAATTAAATATTTTTGGTACTCGTAGAATTTTGTACGACCTTTTCACTTTTCATGTACCATGGCAATCCATGATCCAACGCCGATACCAGCGCCCGCGAGGGACGTAAGAGAAATTACAGAGAGAGTAACAAGTGTGTGCCGCATATACTTTACATATTATTAATAATATGGTAATGAATCTCACTTACTGTCCAGATAATACCGGAGATTGTGAAAGCACTTTGAAGGGATTCAAGGAGGGTATTCATATCTATTTAGTTTTGTTATTACAAGGGGTCACTTAGGCTACAAAAATCTTTGTTCCATTTCCATGTATTCAGGTGGTTCATATGGGTCGTTAATTTGTTCGCGGATAGTTATTTCTCTGGATTCTTGTGCGAGTGCCACCCACCAACAGCAAGTTGTTTTGAAACATGTTTCGGCAGAGTCTCTTTCACTTGTAATACCATACTTTCTCATCAAAGCATCACGCTCTGATGCATGAAGTGCCGCTGCACCAAACGAGACATCGTTGGCCATATATACACCATCATCACCGATGAGCGCCACGAGACCCGTAGACAAAAGTCCAAACATACAATATCCCAAACAATTCCAATTCTGACAATATATAGATTTTGGCTCTAAATTAAGCCTTCGTGTATTTTCTTCTAAGACAATACACGGACATATAAAAGCCTTGAGACTTTCTAACCGACTGAACTTAACAACACGCCCATTATTGAGAGTGTACTCAGATTTACAGCAGTCAAATAGTCCGGTATGAAAGTCGCTCATTTTTACTTAATTTTTCTAAAAGTTGTCTCTAACTTAGGCAAGCACCAACCTCTTCCGCGAATGCTGTCATTCTCACGCGATCACATTCACACTCCACATAGTCACTCTCACTTCTGACCAGATCACAGTGTTCGCATACCACAGTCTCATCATCTTCTTGTGGTGCTAAGTAGTCTTCCCGCAATTCTTCGGCAACAAAGACCCTCATGACCTCGTCCATCTCTTCCACAATTTTTTTCGCCTTCTTTTGGAAATCTTCATAGATCTTGAACTTAGTCTTTGGAAGTTTCTCGGAAAGGGCAATGAGAGCCTTTGCGTCAAATACATCTTCAATCTTTTTGAGGGATTTCACATGAGCCTTGATGGCTTCATCGTATTCTTCAAAAAAATCGGGTTCTTCTTCGTCGGACTCAGTATCATAATTACGAGCCATCTTTATCTACTTTGGGGTATTAGTTTTTAAGCGTTGTGATTGTCCAAAAAGAGTACCAGCTTTGGTCACCCGTTTTGTATTTCTGTTGTTATTTGGTGTGGTGTTGTTTGTACGGGGTCTCTTGACAGGAGTTCCACCATTTGGTGTAACTGCGTTAAACTGTCCTATGAGTTGTGACGCCCTCACTTTATTGGCGTTTGTTATTCCCTGTCCATTTCGCATTTTATTGAGAACGGTTTTGATCTTACCGATATCACTATCATCCCAAAAGTTCTTAAATTTATCTATAGTATTGAGTACAGTGGTTGCTGTATTCCTATTAATATCTTGATTAAGCCATAATTTGATAAGACGCTTTCCACCCGGTACTCGGGGCTTTGCAGCGACAATTGCATTTGCACCACTCTTTTGATTTTGTGGAATTGATTGTATAATCTGTGTTGCAACACTTTGAGGTTTCACATTTGTAGCATTTTTCATGAGACATGTACCGGCGTTTGCGTTTCTAAGATTACCACAACCACTCTTTGTAGTAAAATCAATATTTTGCACACCCGTATAAACTATAAATCCGGTGATAGCATCTTCCATCATACACTTGACAGTTCTCCCATTTTTAGCATTAATATACAAACCTGCACCCAAACCCATTTTATCACCACTGGCTACAATACTCCCATATCTTGAAGCATACATAAATTGTGAAAGATCACCAAGGGTTTTAAAAATAGCTGGGAATTGTCTTATTTCAACATTACGATAACCATCTTTTCTTTTTACTTTCTTTGTCTTAACTTCACGAGTGGGTTCCAATACAGTCTTATAAGATTTCCATGAATTTTCAGCTGTTGTAGCTCCAATCCATTCTTTGAAACTTACAATACCATTACCAAATCCCTTGAAGTTTTTGAATTCGTTAATGAATTTCTTTTTAAAAGTACTAAACTTGTAAGTCTTTGTAATAACACCATCATGGATCAAATCATAAAACATGACACGCATGACATCATCTGTGAGATTTATAGTTTGAATATCAGTTTTTCTATTCAACAATCCAGTCTCACCGACAAATTTCACTCTGTCATATTCTTGTATAAACTTCTTAAACATTCTCATAAAATTTGACATATTCATACCACTGTTGTTTGCTGGTCCAAGGTAATATGATTGATTGGAGATACTTTTCTTGTTTTTACCATACTCTTCACCAACAATTACAAACTTTACCATGTCTTCAAATATTTGTTCTGTACCCGAAACCTTTGGTTTAATTTGAAATTTACTAATCGCCATGTGAGGGGTAAATGCCGCCTTTTTTGTAAATTCATCAACCGTAATGTACTCTGTTACAAAAAGAGGGGTTTCAGAACCGGGTAGAGCCAATTTGTACTGAAATGGTCTGAAATCAAAAATGTTTGTTGGATAGCATGTAGCGTTTTGAGTTGGTTTGAAATTACGACCGTAATCATACACAAACTTAAACATGTATAATCTGGTTTCAATGTAGTTCCGAAGACTCCAGTTTTTACTCACACTGATACCAGGATCGCACAATCTTGGTGTGTTGTAAAGGATTGGAATTCCAGATCTTTCAATTGTGTGAGCAAGTGAAATTCTATTTTCCTGATCAATTGAAGTAATCCACTGTTTCCAGTTTTGAGCATTAACCACCGGGTATTGTGATTTACACTGCTGTTTAACAAACAAACATCCTTCCGACATTTCACTTATAACATTTCCAAGAAACACGGCTTCAAAAGGACCCTTTGTGACAACATTTTCTGGTATAGTCTCAAGGTTGTAATAAATGGTAGAACCATCAACACATTTCCTCTGGTTGTTGTTCATATCTACTATACCCTCCCAAAATAATTCAGTTAAAGACACAGTGAGCCCATATATAAATGGAGACAAAAGCTGCCATCGTCACAGGTGCGTCGGGTCAAGATGGGTCGTATCTGTGCGAACTCCTATTGGAAAAGGGGTATGATCTCAAGTGTCTCGTGAGACGCGTGGGCAACACAAATCCCTCTGTCCAACTCTACGAGGGTGATGTCCTTGATCAATCAATCATTCACAAAATGATCCGTGACTGTGAAGATTACGACAGAGTTGAGATTTATAACCTGGCAGCTCAAAGCCGTGTCCATACATCTTTCACATGCCCAAACTATACATTTGAGACAAATACAACTGGTATTCTCAATATTCTTGAGGGTGTGAGACAGAGTAGGTATCCCTCAAAGTACCGGATCTATCAAGCCTCTTCCTCAGAGATGTTTGGTAAGGTTAAGGAGTCACCACAAAACGAGGAGACACCCTTCTACCCACGCTCGGTCTACGGAGTCTCAAAGGTCGCGGCACATTGGCTTGTCAAAAATTACCGCGAGTCTTACGGACTGTTTGCGTGCTCCGGAATCCTCTTCAACCATGAGTCACCTCGGCGTGGCTCAGACTTTGTGACCATGAAGATTACCGAGGGTATCAAACAAATCATGAAGGGTGAAAAGGAGTTCATTGAATTGGGTAACATAAACGCAGAGAGAGATTGGGGTCACGCGAAGGACTATGTTGAAGCCATGTGGCTCATGCTTCAACAAGAAGAAGCCGATGAATATGTAGTAGCAACGGGTGAGACCCATTCGGTGAGGCGGTTCATTGAGTTGTGTCTCAAAGAAATCGGCAAAGAGATTAGATGGGAGGGTGAAGCTGAAAATGAAGTCGGTATAGTTGATGACAAAGTAATCATTAAGGTGTCCCCAAAGTTTTATCGTCCATGCGAAGTAGATACAGTTATCGGCGACGCATCAAAGATTAGGAATATTGGTTGGCAACAAAAGAATACCATTCACGATTTGATTAGAGACATGATGAGTTCTTGAGTCTTCTCGTAGTCAACTTCCCACCAAGTTCCATAGAACACCTTCTTTAGAAACTCGGGAACATGAGTATAGTCAATGGGAACTTCTTGGGAAGGGAGGGTAATCCACGATTCATTCTTAATGTGTGGGAAGACCCCTTGGTCATGGGCAATGACAGGCTTTTTGAAGTACTGCGCTTCCAACATGGGGAGACCCACACCTTCACCCCTCGTGAAGGACACCATATAGTCACAGATATTGTACAAACCCGCCAACTCGTCTAGGCTAATCTTATCTGTGACATATTTTATGTTCGGCGAATCTAAAAGATTCTTCCTGTTATCTGTTTTCATAATAAGTAAATGATTCGTACCTTCAAGAACCTTCGCAAAAGTATTCACCAAGTTTATGGTATTTTTACGAATGTCGTTTGTACCCACATAGAGGAATACAACCTTTTCTGGATTCCTTCTTTTAGTCACAACAAGTGGTTTCTTTGAAACCAATGGAGATGTATACCAATTAACCGCTTCACAATTGACACCGTGCTTCACAAGAATGTCCTTTAGGTAGTCAAATGGCACTATAACCTTTTCAAAAAGTTTCATCTCTTCAATAATATCTGGATGAACATCCGAAGTCTCAAACATAGTGTAGAGCTGAACCCTCTTTTCTGGGACATGATGAATCCATTCTGACCACATGGGATATGTCTCAATGAGTTCAGAAATCGTACACAAGTCTGGGGTATCATCGTCTGGTTGGTCAAGATGCTGCTTCAAGAAGAAGCGACCATAAATCTTACCAAACTTCATTTATGAATATATCACATCTCATTTTTAAGCATGATCAATGCTATCCAAATCACCACGCACATGGCGAGGTTTTGAGTGAAACATTTCATAGACCCACTCCCCATCAACAATTTCTTCCTCTATGAGCTTATCCTTGAGTTCTTCTAATTGTCTCTTGTGTACAGAAAGAATAGCCAAAGCCTCTTTGTAACACAGATCCACGAGTTGATCAATTTCCATGTCAACGAGGCGCGTTGCTTCCTCAGACATTTTACGGTAGTCAAAATTGTAATTACTGAAACCATAAGTTGTCATCATTTCCCGAGCAATCATGTAGACTTGTGCGTAATCACCCGAAGCACCCGTGGTAATGCGATCTTTGCCATAAATGATTTCTTCCGCGGCGCGTCCACCGAGAGCCACAATAATTTGAGATGTGAGGTACTCCTTTGTGTACATCGCACTCTCGGCATTTTCATCGGAGGGTTGGAAAAATGTGACACCACCAGCGTCGCCGCGTGGGATGATAGAAACCTTACGGACAGTGTCATAATTTGGAAGGATTGCACCTATGATGGCGTGACCAGCTTCATGATAAGCGACGAGTTCCTTCTTTTGTTTGGAAAACTTTGTATCACCCTTAGCACCCACAACAATGCGTTGATACACATTTTCCACAATATCATTTGTAATCACACCATCACCATCGCGGACCGCACGAATCGCACACTCATTAAGGAGATTTGCGAGTTCAGCGCCAGAGAACCCCGTCGTTTGCTTAGCGATACTCCTCAACTTGACATCTTCAGCCAACTTCTTATCACGCGCGTGAACACCCAAGATCTTCTCGCGTCCCCGAACACTTGGGAGAGCTACTTGGATCTTACGATCAAAGCGACCTGGGCGAAGGAGCGCGTCATCAAGGATATCAACGCGATTCGTCGCGGCGATGACAACAATACCTGTTTCGTTATCAAAACCATCCATCTCTGTCAAAAGCTGGTTAATAGTTTGTTCCCGTTCATCGTTCCCTGGCATACCACCAGCACTGCGTTGCTTTCCCACGGCATCAATCTCATCAATGAAGACGATACATGGTTGATTTTCGCGAGCGACTTCAAAGAGATCCCGCACACGCTTGGCGCCCACACCAACAAACATCTCCACAAAGTTTGCGGCGGAACATTGGATGAAGGGGACATTAGATTCACCCGCAATGGCGCGAGCGAGAAGAGTCTTACCGGTGCCAGGCTTACCCGCGAGGAGGGCACCTCGTGGAATCTTGGCGCCACTTCCAAAGTATCTCTCAGGTTGCTTAAGAAAATCCACGATCTCTTCCAATTCATCCTTGGCGGCGTCAATCCCCTCAACATCGGTAAACCGAGTTTCAATTTCCTGTTCGGCATTGAACTCTTGATTCTTAAGAAAGGGGTTATTCATTGGTCCAGGACCACCCGAACCACCCATGAGAGTCCTGAAAATGAAAAAGATGAAAGATAATAGAAACACCATGGAGATCACATCGGAAATGGACGCGGGTGATGTCATGTCAATCCGAACATTCGCGTCACTTTCAGCGATAGTTTGCCAGAGATCTTGATTTTGAATGATTTGAACATCACCATAATTGCCTTCGTTATCTTCAAAGACTGCCAAACTTTGGTTTGGTTTAATCATGACTTCGGGAAGTTCACCATTCTTGAGACCTTTAACAAACTCACTGTAAGTGCGTGGATGATACTCCCGCTCCCGCTTGATCTGTACTGGTGGTGCGGGGACAGCCGCTCTCTGACCGATGCTGAACATCGTTTTATTATATACAAGTTAAAGTTTTAATTAACTTTTTACTCAAATGGAAGTTCAAGTGAAGGCTGTAAATAACGGAAAGTATAATGTGTTTTACATGGCTGACGATGAATACATAGGTCCATGTATAGCTCGTGGATATGAGTGGGACGGGTGGATGCGAAAAGATGTAGAGAAGTATTACAAAGAAGGTACAGAAATTTTAGATATAGGTGCAAATATTGGATATAATTCCCTGATGTTTTCAGATTATGGACCCGTTTGCGCATTCGAACCTATATTTCATAAACTTGTGACTTTGAATGTAGAGAATAACAAATTGAAACACCCAATAACTGTTGTACCAAACGCACTTTCCGATAAAAAGGAAACTGTTGACATGTATCTTCCCAATATGGTTGAAAAAACCGGATTGAGAAACTACGGAGGAACGAGTATGTATAAGACATCCGGTTCTGACGAAAAAACAAAAACGGAAGTCGAATGTTTCAAATTGGATGACTTTTATAACGGTGTCCCATCGATAATCAAGATAGATGTCGAAGGACATGAACTTCAGGTATTGAGGGGGGCTGAAGGTATTATTAAAAAATACATGCCTATGATACTCGTTGAATTATTTGATTTTGAAAATAACAAGGCTGCAAAGTATCTTAAATCACTCGGCTATGATGATCCCGAAGAGAGACCTGAACATGTCTACTTGTATTCATTTAACCAGTAATCCAAAACGAGTTCTGGTCTAGTTGGATCGGAAGAAGCGTCTAGTTCTGGATCCGGAAATGACTTTGTTTCGATTTCACATTCCGAAATAAGATCTTTACGAACATATGTCACTTCAAAAGCCCTTGGAAAATTGGCGTCAATCCATGGCTGCAGAAGACAATTATTGGCGTGAATGTGAACACAAACAAACTTTTCATTCAATATATTAAAAGTTCGTTTAACGAGTTTTTCATACATCGTAACATCTTTAAATATATGAAATTCAATTATAAGTTGTGAAAAGTTTTCCAAGTTTTTGAAGTTTTCATTGAAAAGAAACCATTCAGCACCTTCCACATCAATCTGCGCAAATAAGTTTTTACAATCTACATGACCATTCTTAATAATATGATTATCAATCGTATCAAGTGGTGGTGATTCTGTCTTTTCTGAGGCGACACCTTCTTTGAAAAAGTGTATGTGGTCCGGTTTATCGGTGATGCCTTCAATAGTATGATCATAGACATATGATTCAGTTCCATACTTCTCATAGAAAGATTTCTCAAATGTGATATTGTCATCCGAACCATAACTGTAGAGTGCGTCATATTTGTCATCGTTTAGTTGACAGATCACATATCCACCATCACCTCTCCTACCAATTCTAATCTTCTTCAAATCAGTTTTATGGGGTACAATTGATCTCTTCAAAAGTCTACATGTCTCAATAAATTTCCTTTCGTAGAGACGTTGTTGATCTTCCATATTTACATTTAATTACAATGACCACTTTAACTTACTTGTACCGGGCAAACGACATCTTTTCAACCATATAATACAATTGATACGCATCAACAATACTTGATTGTCTATACTGATCAGGCATACATTCGGGGATACCCTCATCCGAATAGTACGCGGTTTCACTGCGACGCTCTTCAAAGTGAGACGGACGATTGTCCCAAAGCCACATAAGATGGCGAGCACATGTATGCACCTTATTATATCTACGCGTGTACTCAAGAGTCAAAGCGATTCCAATTTTACACGCGTACATATAGTTCTCAAAACTTGACGCAACCCACATAGTCATCGGGTGTTTGGGGTGTGCGGGTCTATATCCGCGTCGTACACCATCTTTAGCGTACGGTGCGTTTTTTTCAATATAGTCAGCTTGTCCAGCAAAATGCCACGCCATATAGAGCATTTGTACAATCTCCAACTGTATTTTGACCACATGTTGGTCACACGACATTCGTGCTATTTCGCATGGGTCCAGAGAAAGAAAGAATATGTTCATCCTCGTAATCGGATGCCTCAAGATATCTCGGTTCGTATACCAGCGCCTCAACGTTTCCGTAATAAAATTGTCCGTCTGCAAGTTCCCACACTTTGTGTCTCGCCGCTTCTTGTGCGTAATCCGAAGCTTCTGTCAAGTTCCAAAAAAAGGCTCTTTCGAGAATATGATCACCAACAACAACGTTTGCGATGAACATCTTAGAGTGAATTTTTGTGTGTATTCTATCAACTTAGGTTATTAAAATTTTAAATATCAAGACATATTAAGGGAGATGAGTCAGCGGTCATTGTGGGACACGTTACCGATCGAACTTCAAGAGATAATAGTTGAAAATTCGTATGAATTGTGTCGTGAAGAGTACCTCAATTCAAATCGCAAAAGACACAACAAAAACAAAAAGAAACGAGAGCGCGGATTACTCACGGCGGATATGATCCGATATATCATGTCAAGCACGGATGCGATTGAAATGATACAATGGGCGTTTCCAGTGGAACTCATAGAGTTAGAATTACTCATTGATCCACCGATGGTCGAAGTGAGAGACTATGATTATAATGAATATTATGACATATTCTTACAACGTGCTATAAATTATCTAGAAGATCCCACAAATAAAGATGAATGGATATACCCCTCAGATGACCAATGGATCACTATGTTTATGAAACTAAACAACTTTCACAGAACCCACAAACATCTTGATATACTTTCAGAAGTTGATGGAACTCCAGACTTATTCATATGGTTGGAATATCAAAAAGATCCTGACACTGAACTAACGAGAGAAAAGAGACATTCTCTCCGGTCTCTCGGTGTGAGACTTCCACCAATTAAACGCACCTAATCCGATATATACGCCTCCTCATCTTCTTCTGGTTGTTCATCTGGGTCTTCCTCAACTTCAACATCCATACCACCATCTTCATCTGGGACATCATCTTCTTCTTCTTCGTCTTCGTCTTCGTTGATTTCTTCTTCATCCTCAACGATTTCTTCTACTTCCTTCTTTTTTACTTTTTTAGGTTTTTTGACAGGTTCTTTATTGAATATATCTTCAATAACCTTTGCTATTCGCTTTTGTTGTTCAACCTTTCTTGCAAACTTCTTCTTGATTTTGTCGAGAAATTCCTCACTGAATCCGATGGACTTGTAAGCTTGTAAAATATTTTTAAGTGGTGGAAGTTTACATTGACTGTAGTACTTCTCGTAGAGATTGTAAATAGATGTGTCAAACTTTATACGAATAATACCACTTTTAAGAATGCGAACTTTCATGTAAATCCAATCACCAAGTACAATCTCTGGCTCCTTTTTGAGCTCAGATCTGTGACATGGGGTATATTCGGGAATATCCGGTTCTTTGTATTCAAGACCATGTGCTTCGTAGTTCTTTTTCAAAAGATTGAGGTAATCTTTTTTTGCATACACTGGTTGTTTCAATCTTTGAAAATGTTCGGTTGACGAAGGTCTCATGACACTGTGAAGAAAACTCCCTGGTGGTGGAGGTCCCACAGGTTCATGAATCTTTAGAGGAGCCTCTCTAGGACGCAGTGGTGGTCGCTTGTACATGCTCATCTTCTTGTGTTTGAGATATGGAGAGATTCTCCTCTAACTTAGGTTGAAAAAAATCCAACTCACACCCAATGACATGTTCGGATTGTTTATTAAGGTGTGTACAGTACGGTCCCCAAATCTCAATGACTTTTCTTTCCTTGTCATACCAAAGATAATCAAGACCGAGAAGTCGGGTCAACCAGTAGAATCGTTTGCCAGTCTTACCAATGAAACCAAATATATGATCTTCATCATACTTACTCACATCCATTTGGGAGTAGTGTGAGTTCGGTGGACTATATGGTGCCATTTGTAAAGTATTGATCCAAAACCTTATATACATTTTCCCAATTGTATTCCTTTTTCAAGATGTCGCGTACATCTGGGCGATCATCTCTGTTATTGTAGCAATATTCAAGGCGTTCCGCGAAGTCCATATAATCTGTGTACGCCAGATCACCACCGTGCTTCTCTTGTTTTCCAACCTGTAACCAAAATTTCGGTTCTATAACATGTGCGTGTTCACCGATGATTTCTTTTAACGCTGGTACACCGGTCACAATTTGTGGTCGGCCAAAATAGATGTGTTCTGTCGTGGTGAGACCGAAACCTTCACCATGTCCAGTGTTGAGACCGACATCTCCAGCGTTATAGACTACATTCACTTCTCCATCTGTGAGATGAAGGGGTTTTGGATTAAGAAAGATGTGTTGTGTTAATACTTTGTTGGCATCCATATTTCTTTTAGCACATTCAATAATGATTCGTTTTCCGATATCTATACCGTCTGGTGTGTCAGCTTGACAACCACAATATAACTTTATGGATGGATTCATATCTTGACGCTTGAGAAACTCTAGAAATGCGGGAATTGTGACGGCCCAACACTTTCTATAAGAGTTTCTATTCATATTTACGACTAGGAAATCATCGGGTTTAAATCCGATTTTCATTTTTGCCTCTTCTTGTGGTATGTCCATGAATCGTTCAAAGTCAATACCATGCTTCATCACAGAAACAATATTTTTATCAAATCCAATATCCTCAATGAGGTGTTTTTTCCAACATTCTAAGAATACAAACACTTGGTCAAAATTGCATTTTTTTAAATGTTCATATACACTAATATCCTGCCATGGATACACGATATCGAGGTACAAGTACTTCACGGGTGGCATGTACTCCGGTGGAATTAAATCCATGAGAGACCTCGTAACCATCATATCATTGTAAAGAAAGAGAACATCCGGCTTCTCCTCAATAATCGCGGGTATGATACCCTTGTCACCAAAACCTCGGGGAGAAACTGGATCTAACTCTATCGCATCATAAAATTTGATTCGCGGATCGATGAAGCGATCTCTTATTTCTTGTCCCTTATAATTTTGAAAGGCATAGTAGACAACTTCAATACCTGGGATGTTTGCCAGGTAGTTTGTAATTTTATTTGCTACCCTCGCGTACCCCGTTCCCTGATTGCTGTGTGTGCACATGAAAAAGATTTTCATCCCGAGCCTTTTCTAATATCTTTAATTTATTCCTTATATGCTTTTGTGAGTATACTTCTTTCTTGTTCTTCTTGTCGCTTTTTGTGACTCGCTTCTTGGGCTCCTTGTAATCCATGGAATATATACTTTGTATATAATTGATTGTGTGCTCTATATTCCATTACCCATTCAACCCAGTTTTGTCGTCTTAGGTAATCAACTTCTTTTAATTCAAGACCTGCATACTTTTGTAAAAGTTCTTGAAATTTTAAATAATCATCAATCTTTGAGTTTGGTGTACATTGTATATGTATTTCCCTCGTATCGGTATTTTTTACAAAGCTAATATCTTGACGACACATTGGACAAGTGTGACTACCACACTCTTGGTACCAATGGGTAATACATTGATAACAAAAGGAATGACCACAAACGAGTTTGTATTTTGCCTTCGATGTATAACACACCGGACATTCCATACAAATAAAACGATTATATTATTTAAGCCTCATCATCTTCATCAACGAGAGATTCACTTTCAGACTCGTCAGACTCCGAACACACAAAGTCCTCATCTTCACTATCGTCGATGAGTTCATATCCACCCGGAACTTTTACAAATAATTCTGTATCTTCCAATTTATCTGTATCGTACCAACCGGTTATAGATTCTCTGGGGATTATAGAAATTTCATCATCAAAATCAAATATACCATTTTTAACACATCTCAAGAAACGAACTTCAATATCATACCCATCTTCATCGCGTATCAGATCCGCGATATGAACGGCGTCGTCTTCACATTGAATATCAACGAGCATGTCTTTATAATGGAGTATTTAAATCTTTAATAATATTAATGATTGGTCCAGCAGGTCCAAACGACGCGGCTATGTTTGATATAGATGATACTCTCATATGGACAAATGGTCAGCCAAATGTACCTATAATTCATCTATTACACAAAATGCGAGCTTTGGGTTACAAAATTGTCATTATCACAGCGAGACCTGGATTTGAAATCGCGGTTAAATGGACACAAAAACAACTCGCAGATCTTGGAATTGTGTACGATTACTTGGGATTTACGAGTGCACAAACAAAAACTCTTATGAAAAGGCGGCTGGGCTATAATTTCGTTCTATCAGTTGGTGACATGCCCACAGATTGGACCGACTCAAAATACTACATCAACACTTCCAGTTCCTATCGCAATTGAGACAACTCACAAAAGTTGTCATGGGTTCATCTGCGGACCGAGTTTGAAGCTGATAGTAGGTTGTTTTCTTTGATTTACAGCGTGCACATGTGAAAAAACCCTCTTGATTTTTGACTTCCTGTGCGAGATATGCTTTTCTTATTTCTTTGTACATTCTCTCCTGCATCTTTGTGGCATAAGGTCCATCGGGCCATAAATCTTCGGGTCTCATATCAATGACTTCCCGTGTTTTAACCTTTTTAGTTATGATCCAATCTTTCAACACAGATGAATTCTTAAGATTGTGTTGAATTTGAAGGAACTTGTGTTTGTATATGTTGGTATACTTGTGGTTATCCCACGCGGCTTCTTCACCAATAAACGCAGCTCGGTCGGTTGCGTAGTTCAAAATACTCTTCTCGAGATTGATACATATCGTATCAGATTCAGGAATCTCGAGGAGGGAGGAAAGGCGGGTGAGAACAAACTGACGCGTAGAGTTCTCCATTCTTAATGTATAATTTTTCATTGTTTTTAACTGACTTAGGGCAATGGAAGACCTTCATAAGGATTATTGCGGGAACAGTCAGCCATGTTCTCGGGTGAGCAGGTATCAAAAAATTCTCCCGTGCGGCGCTCTGGATTCGTGTCCACCATACCATAACGATAATCGGCGCCGACTGGGCGATACTTCTCGGCTGACTGTATACTCATAAAAACTGCGATGAGAGCGACTCCGAGAGCTACAGCAATCCAAGTACCCTTCTGAGCGTTGTTCATTTACATTCTACAGATATTTTTTTGTCATACGATTTCAAGATGACAGTGGCTGTTCTCATAAGGGAACAGATCGGAGACATAACACAGATAGACTTGGACATTGATCCCCGAAAAAACGAAATATTTCTTTTACTTTCAGGAAGACCAACTTTCATTGGTCAATGGCCAGACCTTGATGTAGTCATTATGAAGCCAGAATATAGCAAAATACACAATAATAACAAGCTTCCACCTCCATTTAATGATGAAGAAGTGAACGGATCAATTCTCCTCGTTAGGATGGATGAAAACTCAGACCCTAGAGATTTCACCCTCAAAGAGTACCTCAGTTTTGTTGCTGGGAACGAATGCGTTCCCTGATAGAACTTCATTAGCATACTTCATAGCAAGTTGAAAATGAATATACGCCCATTCTGCAACATTTACCATTTTGGGTTTTTGTGGAAGTGGGTTATCATTCACAGTCGCGATGACATCAACCTTTTCACCCCCCGTCGCTTTAGCCATATCCTGACCAACCTTCTTGAGCCACATCACATGTTGTTCATTTTTACAATCAAAGCTCTTCACAAAATTGGACATTTATATTACAATGGATTCTTTTCTATAAGTAGACGCGCACTTGGATCTGTTATATGTGTCCACTTTGGTCGCCATATCTCCGAAATGAGATGATCATTTTGTGAAGTGTAGTACATCCAGAACAGTTCGCGGTAATACGCTTCTTCCTTTGTAAGAGGTGTATTGTGTGTACACATACTTTGTGTAATCGTAAACATTTTGTCACTCATAGACTTCTCTGTGTGCGCTTTGATTGCCCCGACCCATCCCGTTCCAACCGCATCGCTCATCCCGTCTTTTTGTCGCCAAAGTATTTCATCGGGGAGATATCCCGCAAATGCTTCTCGGAGAACCTGTTTCTCAAGTTTTGTCATCTTCAATGTCTGGTTCATTTCCATACAACATTGAATAAAATTTTTGTCTAGGAATGGAACGATGAGGTCAAGACCGTGCGCACCCGCACAGCGATCTGCCCTCAATCCATCAAATTGATGGATGAGATGGAGGCGTCTCATGTTTTCACACGCAAACTCCTCAACACTCGGTGCGTTGTGGAAGTAAAGGTATCCACCCAAAATCTCGTCACTCCCCTCACCAGAGAATATATACCGACAATCTGTATTTTCTTTGATGTACTTACATAGTAGCCACATGGGTGTAGAAGCTCTGACAGTTGTGGTATCATACGACTCTAGGGAGTGTACAACTTTACGAATAGTTTGAAGTCCCTCTTCAACCGTAAAGGTCACCTCGGTGTGGTCGGTAACGAGAAAGTCTGATACCTTACGAGCAGCTTCCAGATCTGGACTTCCCTCAAGACCAATGGAAAATGTCCGAATTCTACCAAGTTTACGAGCAGCGATGGCCGCGATGAGACTACTGTCTAAACCACCCGAGAGAAGGAATCCTATTTCACGGTCTGTGTTGTCCAGACGCGTGTGTACAGCATCTTCAAGGGTGTGCCGAATCTTTTCCAAATTCTTTGTCGCAGAAAACTTGTGAATATTCCAATACCCCGTGTGATAACAAATAAACTTGTCCACATAAGAATCATAGAAATGACCCGGTGGGAAAATGTCAATGTGCGTTCCCAAAAATAAGAGTGCCTTCGCTTCACTTGCAAAGGCAATTGAATCTTTGGCATACCTGGTATAGAATAGAGGTCTCACACCAACTGGATCCCGCGCAGCTAAAATGCGATTACCATCGGTATATACCAACGCAAAATCACCATTTATAGATTTAACAGTATTCTCAATTCCGAGAGTGTGAATGAGATTCATCACAACTTCACAGTCACTCCGACTTTTCTCTTCACCACTACGGAAAGAGCGGTGATTGTATATTTCACCGTTACACATAAACATACGCTTTTGACGAACAAATGGTTGCATACCCGCGTCGGTTAGATCGTTGATTGCGAGACGATAGTAATCCATCTGACACTTACCCATGGTCTCTGTGCGGTAATCATCGGGACCACGGTGAGAAAGGAGACCAGTGGGTACATCCCGCTTCTCACCAAAGAGGGCTATAATGCCACACATTTTCTATTTCAATTACATCTCACTTTACTTTTAAGTTAAACTCCAAAAGATCTCTGTAAAGACTCTCATCTGCTTCACCATCCCATTCCTGTCCCGAAAAACTCACAAGTTGAGTTTCATGGCTATCTGGAAGGTATGCAAAATTGGTGACGCAAATGAACGAAACATTTGTTCTTTTTGCCATATCG
>Ga0181602_10001523_pt1 | contig 20484 bp, 19 predicted proteins | sample 041ome_14_FD_148640 | JGI IMG/M metagenome (GOLD analysis project Ga0181602, IMG submission 148640) | Coastal salt marsh microbial communities from the Groves Creek Marsh, Skidaway Island, Georgia - 041408US metaG (spades assembly) | ecosystem: Environmental > Aquatic > Marine > Intertidal zone...
AGACAGCCCTCTACTAACCTGGACCGCTGACAATTCCGGTCAGGCAATTTTTTACCACTCGCGCACACTGGTGGACAGCTTCATGGGCGTTACATCGTAGCTCCATGGCAACCAACAGCGTAAGCAAGCTGCCAAAGTTTTCAAAGTTTCGCGGGCCACCGGCATTGTCACCAAACTCATCGTCATTTAAATCGTAGACGGCATCGTAGGTCGCTCTAAGCGTCCCGCTCAAACGGAAATTGTTCAATCCAAAGTGTTTACCGAAGTCTTTACTGAATTCAAACTGCCCCGTGGTGCGAGATTTTGTCAAACCTGGGCCGTCCCGGTAGAACGTGGCGTTTTCGATAAAGCCCGCCGTGTCCCACTTCTCTTCGTATTGCGCCAGAGAGGGAGCTGCCGCAATCGTTGCAAGCGCTATACCCCCGGTTAACCGATGCACTATTTTTTTATAGCTATTCATAGCATTCTCCATACTGTTTTTCAGCCCAGTCCTTCCACGTTAAATACCCCAGTACCGCCTTACTGATCGAGGGCTGCGAGTAGTGCCCAAATCTATTCAACCGACTCACTCACCCGTCTGCACGATAAACCTCGGTTTAAATTTTGTTATCCAGGCCGGCACGAGATTGGCCGCAGCCCAGGCATTAAGTACAAGCATTACCACCAGCAACAGCGCAGCATCCGCCTGGAAGCGCAAGTCCGAGACAAACACCCACATTACAATGCCGCCGATAAGCGCCGTTGCGGTGAAGGCAATCGCTTTGCCCGTGGTGGCAATGGAATGACGAATACCTGTAATCAGCTCACCATTGGCAAGCAGAGTCTCTTCGCGAACCCTGTCCATCATGTAGATCGAATAATCAATTCCCACGCCTATGCCGACCGCGATAATGGGAACCGTGTTGACATCAATACCTATCCCGACAATACCCATATAGGCGTAAGTCGCCACGGTGCAAAATGTCATCACCATAAACATCAGCCAACCGGCGTGCAGTGACGAATAAAACAGGGTCACGAACAGGAAAATAATAATCATGGCCGCCGGGATAATAATGATATTGCTTTGAAAGGCTGCCTCGTTAATGGCAGCAGTAACACCAATAGGCCCTCCCGCCAGCCGCATTTCCAGGCCTTCCACCTGGTTCTCGGGGTCGTCTATCCATTGCTTTGCCATGTAGATGGCTCTGCGCAGGGTTTCTCCTTTGTGATCCTTATAGAAGAACACCAGATTAGCGGTCTGGTCATCGGTGTCGACGAATTCTTTAAGTGCACCCGGGATAGGGCTGGAAGCCATAAACGCGAACATAAGCCCACCTACATAACTGCCGTCTCCCGGTATTACTGCCCAACGCGGGTCGTCATTGTGCAATATCTGGTTTACCTGCTTAACCAGCCCGGGAATCCCCTTACTCCCCCCCATAGCCGGGTCGTGCAGCATGTGGATCTGGAAGTCTTGCAATGCACGCAAAACTTCGGGGCGCTTTATGCCTCCTGGCTCACTGGTGTGCGCTACGACGTACATTTCCTCGGAGCCAGGAAAATTTGCATTGATGTTGGTTGAAGACACATTGTAATCGTGGTCGGGATACAAAATCGGCGAACCGGGTTCCGACTCACCTATTTGCACCCAGGAACTCAAGAAACCACCGCCAACATAAACAACAACGGCAAACAACAGGATACCCGTTGACCCGCGAGCACTGGTTACAAAATTTGCCAATGCGACAAAAACACCTTTGTCATTCCCGGCTTCCGTGGCCGACTTCTTCTGCGCCACCGGTAAGATTGACAATATCAGGGGAACCGTCATCAGCACCGTAATAATCACAGTACCTGCCCAGATTGAAGCGTAAATACCCAACTTCACATTGATGGGAGAAGAACCCAGGGCGATCAACGATAGACCAACTGCATCGGAGACAATACCCAGGGTACCCGGGCGAAACAGCGTTTCGAAGGTGCGGCGAGCGGCATCGTAGCTTTCCGTGGCATGTTCGACTTCCTGGTAATACCTCTCTACCAACTGAATACCGTGGGACATCGCCCTGGCGGTTATCAGAAACGGGATAACGAGTGTCAGAGGATCCAGGTTGTATCCCAACAGAGATACAATTCCCAGGCCCCATGTGGCCGATATCAGCACCCCCACCATGGGCAGCAAAATACCGTAGCCCCGGGTGCGAAAATAAGCCACCAGCAGACAAAGCAAAATAGCCACAGTAAGAAAGAATATTTGCATGATCTGGCTAAGGTAGCTGTATACCCAGCCCATCAGGACCGGCTGGCCCGTTGCATAGATGGTCACACCCGGACCGGCTTCTGCCGCACGCAGTGCCTGCACCTCGTTCTTCAAGGTGCCCAGTTCACGAAAAATCTTTACGTAATCAAGCTGCCCTTCATTGAAGGTAGCTTTGATCATGGCGGATTGAAGGTCTGGTGAGACCAGCAAACCGTACACCGTCGGATTGGCCATAACATCCAGGCGTAGTTGGTTGAGTTCTTCTTCCGAAGTCTTCGGATGTACCGGGTCGTAGTAGGCTTCTGAATTCATGCTGCCCATTTCGGTCAGCCATGTTTTCCGCACGGTGCGGTGGGTTAAGCTGCGCACCAGGTTGTGGTTAACACCGGGCAGAGAGTCTACTCCCTGAGTAAGGCGATGAATTTTTGCCAGTGTGTCCGGGTTGAAAATGTCTCCCTCTTCCACCGAAACCGCCATGACCACATTGTTGGCCCCACCAAACGTATCTTTAACCTCGTTGTGCAATTGTATGTAAGGGTGTTTCTGGGGCAGAAGATCAGCAAAGTTGGAATACATTTCCAGGTAGGGAATTCGGCTGGCGAAGAACACCGTGAGCAGGAAAATCGCAGCAAGAAATATCCTCGGATGATAAAAAACATAGGCTTCTAGTTTGCCCATGCCCCTGCTGATCAGATTTTCACTTTTCAATTGTCATCAACCTTGACGCTTGCCTGGGAATTGGCATAAGGGGATGTGGGCACTAACGCGATCGTTCCTCCGGCACCAGCAGCCAGCACGGCCTGATCACCGACAGTCGTCAACGCTCGCAGATAGGCCAGTACTTCGGGCGCACCCGCCATAGCGCCCCATTTGCCGGCGCTGAATTCCACCAGTTTTCCGCCACCACCAGCGGCATAAACACCGCTTCTACTAGCGTATAAGCCGTATACAGGTGAAGAGCTGTCCGTCTCCTGGCGCTGCCAACTTTGGGCGCCATCTACCGTGCCCCAGATAGCCCCGTTGAGACCACCGACCCAACCGGTTTCTGCATCGCTAAAAACCATTGCCATGGGATAAAATTCATTGGGTATTGGCGGTAGAACCTCCCAACTGTCGCCACCATCCTGCGAACTGATAACTGTACCGAATTCACCCACAGCGAACCCATGTTGCGCATCTACAAACTGCACAGCGGTGAACTGGAGGTCGTCGCCCATAGAATATTCGTGCCAGTTATTGGTGCCTGCATCACTCCAGTACAAAGTGCTGAAGCTGGCACTCACCCACAGTCTGTTGTTGGGCGCACAGTGGATAGACAGGACACTTTCAGGGGTCTCGATAACCGCCGAAATCCAGGTATTACTTTCGCCGGTAAATGCCCATACCCGTTTTTCACTGTCCAGGGCATAGAAATCGCCATTGGAGCAACTGGTGACATCAATCAGTGATGGTCTACCGGGCAATTCAAAGCGCTGCCAGTTTTTGCCATTGTCTGTGGACAGAAGCGCAGCTCCGGTAGAACTCACCAGCACCAGGCGCTGAGCTGCATAGGCCGCGCCCTGAAACATATCGAAGCGGGTTATCGCGCGATTTTTTTCGGACTCTACTGCCGTCAGATCGAGTGGTGCCTCACAGGCGGCCAGCATTGCGAACACCAGCGACACTAAAATCATGTGGCGTCGAGATGACCCGCCTTGACTGCAGGCTGCAAAACTTCTCTGTGATCTTAACCAGCTCGTCATCATCCGCATTACCCTCAATGGCGTGGGCAGCGACTTAAAGCAAAGACTGTCGTGTAGAAACACCCCGCCATGGGAACGTGGAATTTTCGCGCCAAATTACATTTTTATATTTATATACAGACGCTTACCGCTATACGGGGACGCTACCATCGCCGCCAGTGCTTGAGGGTACGGAAAATACTTATTATTTGATCAAACCTTAGCGGGCCTGTTACCTGATTTTAGTAGACAGATAGCCTCAAATCACGAAGGTGGTCGGCAAGGTACTCAACTCTGTCACTGCCCCAGAACACTTCCTCGCCTACAACAAAAGATGGGACACCGATAACGCCCAGCGCTTTTGCCTCGTTCCCGTTCTGTTCCAGCTGTGCAAGGTATTGCGGTGCATCCAGCGCCGACGCTAACTCCGCCCGGTCCAGGCCAACCGATTCCCCCACATTCAAGATGACCGACTCATCACCAATATCCTGCCCCTGGGCCCACTCGGCGCTCATCATTGCCACTATATACGGGCGCAGCACACCTTTTTCTTCGGCGAGTAAGGAGCCAGCCGCTGCCTTTGTGGGCTCGGTAGTCGGCGGCGGTGGGTTCATGGGAATACCCATCTTACGTGTAATCCTCGCCATATCCTGGCGCACGAGGGGAACCTTTACTTTGGCACGCTCTGGTGGAGAGCGGCCATCCCAGCTGGCGAGTGGGCGCCACTGTAGATTGACATCAAAATCGTCAAATATAGCCGGCAGCATCTTGGACACGATATAGCAATAGGGACTACGGAAGTTAAAGAAAAACTTTACATCGACAGGCTCTGACATCAGTTTGCGACCTCCATTCTCAGCTTGCTGATGCGAGCTGAGGGGCTTCCCGTTCTTTCGACATGGTCAACGCCAGGTCTTCAATCATATCCTCCTGCCCGCCAACCGTTTTACGGCGGCCCAACTCCACCAGAATATCCCTGGCCGAGATGCCGTACTTCTTCTCGGCTCTCTGTGCAAACAACAAGAAGGAGCTATAAACACCGGCATACCCCAGCGTGAGTGCATCCCTGTCCAGGCGAATGGGGTGGTCCATCATAGGCACGACGAGGTCTTCAGCTACATCCATGATTTTGTACAGATCCACGCCTGTTACCGCGCCCATTCGATCGAGTACGGCTACCAGAACTTCGAGGGGCGTATTACCCGCCCCCGCACCCAGACCAGCAACCGAGCCGTCAATGCGCGAAGCGCCGCTTTCGATAGCCGCGAGTGAGTTGGCGATACCCATACCCAGGTTATGATGCCCATGAAAACCCACCTCGGTTTCCGGTTTGAGCTCAGCCCGCAGTAGACCAATTTTCTCGCTCACTTCATCGGGCAACATATACCCGGCAGAATCAGTGCAGTAGAGACAGTTTGCGCCGTATGATTCCATCAGCCGAGCCTGTTCCAGCAGCTCTTCGGCTGGAATCATGTGAGCCATCATCAGGAAACCGACCGTATCCATGCCCATTTCGGCGGCCAGCGTAATGTGCTGCTGTGATACATCGGCCTCCGTGCAGTGAGTGGCCACTCTGATGGTTGAAACTCCACAATCATTGGCCATACGCAGATGGTCGACCGTGCCAATACCGGGTAATAGAAGAGCCGATACCTTGGCGTTTTTCATCGCGGGAACCACAGCCCTGAGATACTCCTCATCGCTGTGGGCGGGGAAACCATAGTTCACAGAAGACCCACCGAGGCCGTCACCGTGGGTTACCTCTATCAACGGCATCCCAGCAACGTCCAGCCCAGTGGCAATACTGACCATTTCATCCAGTGATATCTGGTGCATTTTTGCGTGCATACCGTCGCGCAGACTCATGTCGTGCAGCGCCACTTTTGTGTCTTTTAAATTCATTCTGCTGTCCTCTGTTTTCAGGCGGTCAACGGTAAACTAATCTTGCCGTTGCTAGCTTCTTCCGCGAACATCTCCGCTGTACGCAATGCGGCGGCCGTCATAATGTCGAGGTTACCCGCATACAAGGGCAGAAAATCGCCCAGGCCTGCCACTTCGAGAAATACCGAAACTCGATTGCCATCGAACACTGGACCATTTACCAGCGTATAGCCCGGGACGTACTTCTGTACCTCGGCGACCATCGCATGTATCGAGCGGGTAATAGCATCCTGGTCAGGTTCCGACTCCGTCAGGCAGTGCACGGTATCGCGCATCATTAATGGTGGCTCTGCGGGATTGATAATAATGATGGCCTTGCCTTTTTTAGCCCCGCCGATTTTTTCGACGCCGGCGGCGGTGGTGCGGGTAAATTCGTCAATATTCATTCGCGTGCCGGGGCCAACCGACTTGGACGCAACAGTGGCAATTATTTCGCCGTAGGCCACAGGCTGCACCTGAGACACCGCAGCGACCATTGGGATGGTGGCCTGCCCACCGCAAGTCACCATATTGACGTTCATCTCGACCGCTTCCGCGTGGGACTTGAGGTTCACCGGCGGCACGCAGAATGGACCTATCGCCGCTGGCGTCAAATCAATCATAATTACGCCTAATTCATTGAGCTTACGGCTATTCTCAGCGTGTACATAGGCCGAGGTAGCATCAAAAGCAATACGAATATCGTCCTCGCGGACCTGAGACAGCATTCCATCAACACCGGAAACGGATGTTTTCATTCCGAAGTCTCTTGCCCGCTTTATACCCTCAGATTCTTCAATACCAACCATCCAGACCGGTTCTATCCAATCGCTTCGCATGGCCTTCATCAGCAGGTCTGTACCGATATTTCCCGGGCCGATAATGGCCGCCTTTAATTTACCGCTCATCGTTTTACCTCAACATTGCTCGACTTCATTTCCGCAAGTGCGATTTTTTACCCTAAACAAACTTCATGGACACATCGCCCATATCCTGATATCGAACGACAATAGAGTCATTTGCCTCCACCAGAACCGCTGCCGTGATACCACCGGTCATAATAAAGGTACCAGCGGGGATAATTTCATCGCGCTCGGACAACATAGAAGCCAACATTGCAACACTGGCCGCAGGGTGATCCAACACCGCCGCGCCCGCTCCAAGCTCCACTACCTCACCATTTTTAGTCATCACAACGCCGCGAGTGCTCCAGTCAAACTCCTCGGGCCTGGCGGCCCTTCCACCAATTACAAAACGGGTGGAAGAGGAGTTGTCGGCCTGTACGCTGATCAGATCAAATTTGAAATCCTTATAACGCGAATCGATAATTTCCACTGCCGGCACAATAAGCTCTGTAGCGTCCATTACTTCATCTACGCTGACATCTTCACCGCTTAAGGGTTTGTTGGTCACAAAGGCAAATTCCGCTTCCACTTTTGGGTGGATGAGCTCGCTCATCGGGATTTCCCCACCCTCTGGCACGCTGAAATAATCCGCTAGAAAACCGTAGCAAGGCTTTTCTACACCCATTTGTTTCATTTTGGCCCAAGAGGTCAGGCCCATTTTCATGCCGATAATTTTGTTGCCTCGTGCTTCCTTTCGACGCCGGGTCTCCCACTGAATATCGGTGGCGTCTGTGAAGGTCATATCGGGAAACTCATCAGTGATCTTCACCACCTCATGCGTCTGTAACTCAGCATTCTCGAGGCGCTCAGACAGCATCTCGATGGTTTTTTGGTCAAGTGTTCTCATACAATCCTCGTCGACTCTCAAATCAGGTAAATTTAACCGAACAACTGCCCATACCACCGATACTGACGGTCATCTCGTCGCCTGGTACAACAGGCTCCAGCGGAACCAGCGAGCCGGACAAAATAATTTCTCCCGCTTTGAGGGGAATCCCAAACTGGCCCAGGGTGTTGGCCAGCCATGCCACACAGTTAACCGGGCTGCCAAGCGCCGCTGCACCGGCACCCGTGCTCAGCAACGATCCGTTTTTGGTCACGACCATGCCGCAGGTGGCAAGATCGATGTCGCGTGGATCAACCGCGGCATCTTCGTTGACCACAAACAAACCGCAGGAGGCGTTATCGGCGACCGTGTCCTGAATTTTTATATTCCAATTTTCAATTCGCGAATCCACCACTTCAAAACAGGGCATAACAGATTCGGTGGCTGCCAACACATCGGCATTACTGATTCCAGGGCCAATCAAGTCATGCTTCAAACGAAAAGCAACTTCACCTTCCGCTTTTGGTTGTACCAGGTTTTTGCTGATCGGCATTTCGCCGCTGTAGACCATTTTATCGGTCAGGTAGCCAAAGTCAGGCTGAAAAACATTCAACATGCTTTGCACGGCCTTGCTGGTCACACCAATTTTTTTGCCTATCACCCTCTCGCCGGCCTGAACACGGCGTTCCAGCATTTGCAGCGAAATGTGATAGGCGTCGTCGATTGTGATATCAGGGAAGCGTTCGGTCAGCGGCGCAAGTGTCGTCATATTGACCAAGGCCTCGTACAACTCATCGCCCAGCTCAAGTATTTGTTGCTTTTCCATTGTGAGTACTCGTGTAGTTTTCTGAATTACAGCTTGATGCAAATATTTTTCAGTTCTGTGTAAAACTCCAAGGAGTGCACGCCACCCTCACGGCCCATACCCGATTGTTTAGCGCCGCCAAAAGCGGTACGAAGATCACGCAAGAACCAACTGTTAACCCAGGCAATGCCCACCTCAATTTTTTCGGCAACACGAATCGCCCGACCGCTGTTTTCTGTCCAGATGGCTGTCGCCAGGCCGTAGTCGTTGTTATTAGTTAAAGCAATAACTTCATCTTCTGTATCGAAAGGCCTTATATGGCAGCATGGCCCGAAGATTTCCTCTTTGATAACGCGCGCCTCGTCATCCAAGCCGGTCCAGATGGTCGGCTCAATCCAGGCACCGTCTGCTAAAGCGGCGTCCATCTCGGGAACACCACCACCCAGTACGACGGTCGCCCCCTCTTCCACTGCCAGCTTGTAATAGGACAGGACTTTTTCCTGGTGCTCCTTGCTAATCAGAGGCCCCATATTGCTGTCCGGGTCTTCTGGTGGGCCAACCTTCAGAGCTGCGGCGCGTTCGGCAAGGCGGCTGACAAACTCATCGAAAATTGGTCGCTCGACATACATCCTCTCGGTGCCCAGGCAAACCTGCCCGCAGTTAACAAACACCGAACGCATGGTGCCCTCAAGAGCCTTTTCCATATCGCAATCAGCAAAAACAATACCGGCATTTTTACCGCCGCATTCCATCGACACGTCGCGCAGACCCACAGCCGCCGCTTTGGTAATAATCTCGCCGGTGCGCGTTTCGCCGGTAAAAGTAATTGCATCCACTTGTGGATGTTCTGTCAGAAACGCCCCGGCTGAATCAGGCCCGAAACCGTGGACTACGTTATATACACCCTCTGGCACACCACACTCGTTCATCACCTCACCCAGTAATGTGGTTGTAAGCGGCGTTTCCTCGGACGGTTTCACTACAACGGTATTGCCGCAGGCCAGTGCTGGGCCTACTTTCCATGTCATCAGCAACAGAGGCAGATTCCAAGGGCTTATAACCGCAATCACACCTTTGGGTGTGCGGTGGCCCACATTCAGCGCGCCCGTACCGTCCGGAGTGTCCAGGCGATACGCTTCTGTTGGTGTGTTTTTTATAATGTCAGCAAATACTTTAAAGTTGGCCGCGCCGCGAGGAATATCAATATGGCTGGCCAGCGACTTGGGCTTGCCAGTATCGAGACATTCCGCCTCCAGAAACTCATCGAACCGCTCGTTAATGCGGTCTGCTACTTTATTCAGCAGCGCAACACGCGCATCTACCGTCATTGCGCCCCAGGGTCCATCCATAGCAGCGCTGGCAGCTTTGACCGCTGCGTCGACTTCGGCTGACCCCGCCTCGTGAACCTGAGCGGTCACTGAATTGTCTACCGGGTTGCGGACTTCAAAGGTTTTACCGGAGGTGCCCTCGGTAAACTCGCCGTTAATAAAGTTCAGAACGTTGCGAATAGTCACAATAGTATTTCCTGTACAAAAATGGACACCAAGATCCGCTCACGGCCGGCAGCGAGATACTCAATCGGTGCTTAAAAGAATCGGTCGAAATGCACTTGATCGAAGGGTACGCTTTTCTCAACCATTAGATGCTTCTGCGCTGCTGCCGTCATCGGTGGTGGGCCACAGAGGTAAAATTCTTTGTCGCCGTAGTGCTCCAGGTTTCGGTCGACCACCTCGTGAATAAATCCTTTCTCGCCGCGCCAGTCGCCGCACTCTTCATCGGTACCGGACAAGCCACAACTGAGTGTAAATCTGTCACCCAGACCGGCTGCTGCGGTTTGGATATAGTTCTCGTTGAGTTCGTTAAGCGCTTTTGCGCCGTAATAAAAATGGACGCTTCGATCCAAACCCGGGTTAGCACTCAAATATCGCAAGATAGACAACATGGGTGACAGACCAGACCCACCGGCAACCAGAACCACGTCGCGCTCTACATCATCGCGAAAGTAAGAGTGACCATAGGGGCCATCACAGCCGATTTCATCACCAACTTCAGCGTCATGAAACAGGTAATTGCTGCCCTTACCAGCAGGCATACGTTTAATAACAAATCGAATTTGCCGCGCACCGGTCGCAATAGAAGAATTCGAGTAAGCCCGCTCGCCGACGCCGGGTATATCGAGCATGAAAAACTGTCCGGCGCGGTACTCGACATCCTGATCAAGTGCAAATACAAATTCGACTAAATCGCTGGCTATTTCAATTTTCTCTTCCAGCGACATCTTGAATCGCTGGGGTTTAACCAGATTTGGGTTCCAGGATTCCAGTCGGGTTTTAATGACAAGGTCGTTGCCAAGGCACTTATTCTGGCAAGCCAACACCATTCCTTTACGCACGTCTCGCTCGGTGAGAGCCGGCGCGTCGGGGAAAAGATTTTGCGTTTCGCCCTCCAGCACCCGGACCTTACAGCAGCCACAACCCCCGGAATTACACTCGTAGGACACCTGAAGCCCGGCTCTCAGGGCCGCACGTAGGAGAGTATCTTCCTCGGAGCAGTCGAAGGCCGTGTCGTCTCCATCTATTCTTACCGTAGGCATTTACCCATCTTCCATGATGCTTCTGCGCACCTTTCCGGCGGCGCTAATCGCCTCCTCTGCACTCAGTGGGGAGTTTGGAATCGCTGCGATATACGCTTCAATTGCCGCGTCCGCGAGAGGTGTCCATTTTTGAGTGAAGTCTTGAATGACGGCTGCGTTGTCTTCATCATCTGCAAGCAGCATCTTATGAAGCTCTGTAATCCATCGCACATGTCGCTGCGAATCATGCAACTGGGAGTCGATGAGCAGCGGTAACAGCGTATCATTGCCCTGCCGACTGGCTTCCGAGAGAGGCTTGAGCACACCCTCAGACAGCATTGGGAGCAGGACGTAACATAAAGATACAGTCGCCTCGGACCAGTCGTAGCAGATCAGCTGCTTCTCGATGAGTTCTCTCATCGGCTGAAAATGAGGCGCTCCCTCCCATATGTCGCGTTCACCAGTACCGAAGCCCGTATCCGGATAGGTTTTTGATAGTTCGTAGGTGCGATAACTGGTATGAGTAACACGCCGCAATAAATCCGCTGCTTGAAAAGTCGCGCAGTTTGATATGGTGCTTGCAGGCGCCATCTGCATGACATAAGTCGACGACATCTGCAGCGCATGGAATACGTAGCGCAGCGGCGAATAGAGCTGGGCCAGCGCCGAGACCCACTCAGGGTCCAGCATTTTGTCGTGCTCTCGATCATTAAACTGGTCAAACAGGCTCTGAACGTGGGTTTCCTGGCCATCCTGCAGGAGATTGTAGGTCCGATAAACCAGCTTGTCCGGATCACTGAATTCATCCCAGTCCTGGTGTTTGAGAGGCGTTGCGTTGCGGTATTTTTTGTACCACAAATTCATAGGTGAATCGGGCGCCTGCTCCCAGGGTGCATCGGGATTGTTCATGCTGTAGTGCAGCTTCTTGGATACGATATCGTATTCACTTGGTTTGCGACGGTTCTTGGCCAGGTGACTCCAAGTTCTCAGCGTTTTTTGCTCTAAATCAAATTCCATGGTTTTGCCTACTAAGTTCAAATGGTCGTCAAAGTTGTGTGACGTAATAGAAGCGCGCCTGATCTTCCGTGACCTCGATTCGCCCCGCAAACGATGCCAGATTGACTTCGAGCTCGTTCATCTTGAAGGCGTGGCCCAGCTCTTCTTCAACGGTTTCACGCGTTATGATCAACTCATCATTTGTATAAATCCGGGAGTAGGCGCCGTTTGCCTCTACGGTCACCTCTTTATCCGGGTTGTCTATGATTGCTGCTTCGGCCACTGCCTCAGCCACTTCGCCAGCACGAACAATAGGCCCCACGTTGTTATTGCTTAAAAGCTTGTCCGTTAAATTGCTTTGACTCATCTATTTACACCTCTGTTAGGCCGGGGCCATGATGGGCTCTATGCCCTCCACGTTGACGTAGATATCTTCACCACGAATCTCAATGGGATACTCCGCCAGACAACTTGTCGCAGGATTAATACCCACACCTGTCTTACATTCAAAAGTCCAAAGGTGCGCTCTACAGGTGATAATTCCGTCCTCAAAGGTCCCCTCCGAGAGCAGTATTTGCTGATGAGGGCACATTGCCTGGTAGGCTTTCACCTCTCCGCCATCCGCCACGGCAACAAGTACTTCAGTGCCGTCTGAGGTTTCAAAAGTATCCATATCGCCCTCCCAGAGATCCTCGAGAGACGCAATTTTTTCGAAAGCCATGGATTTATCCTTGCACTTTATTGATACACGACATCGATAACTTCCGTCGGTTTTAAACCGCTTTCAGCAACCGTCATATCGCGCGGGAAAAATTCCTCGGTTCTGTGGCGACGCACACGGAGCACGCCTGATTGTTTGCGCACGCGTCTATCGACGGAATGCTTGGCGCATTGCTCAGCAACGCTATCCATGGTGTCCTCGGAATCTACTGCGACCAGCTGCACTACGAAGTCAGCCTGAAAATTGGAATGTAATGGAAACAGTGCCATTGCTTAATCTCCTCGGGGCCAGCCCATTGTTACGGTATGCATTCGACCAAAAATCTAGCTGGCCATTTTCATATTGGCTTTAACTTTCTCCAGCCAGGCATAGCCATGAGCGTCCTTACCTATTTCTGCGACACCCTCCATACCCATGTACTCCAGAGCGCCCTGCAGGTTCATCGGCTCGATATCACCATTTAAAAAGCGATCGACGATGCTCATATGCCCCTCATAGCGCTGAGGGTCTTGCTCAAACACCCACTTGTCCACCTCATTAGAAAAATGGAACAGCCTGCCGTCCTTCTCTATGGTGTAAACTTTCATATCCCAGTGTTCTTCGCCGGGGATGCCGCAAATAGGCAACTGGTTCATATTGCATACCAAGGGCAACGTCTCAGGTAACGTCAGGTCTTCTTTGTCGGCCAGCAGGTTTTCTGTGATCACATCCCAGCACTGACCCCAACGAGCATTCCAGCCAGGGTACTTCTCTTCAAGCCACGAACGCTCTTCAGGTGTGACACCTGCTGCAGGGTTCCACCAGATAGTAGGACGCCAGTACCAAACCCCCAGGTGATAGCCGTGGTGAGCGGAATCCAACTCCGCCATAAAGGTATCCCAATACCAGGGCTTATCCAGCCCCAAATCTAGTAAGGATCGTTCAAACTGACCCACAATCCATTCGTGCATAAACTCTTTAAACGAACTCGTTCGGTGCTCCAGCGGCGTGTAGTAATCCATCGTTGGACCGGTTAGAACCGCGAAGAGGCGCCATGCACGCCATACCGCCATATCAACCTTCTTCTGAGCTTCTTCTTTCTTGCCATTCGCGATGAGTATCTCCAGTGCCGGTCCGCCCTGCTGCGCATGACGTGACTCATCGGTCTGAATACTGGAAATCAGATTGGCAAACGTGTAATCGCCAGCATCCGCGGCATCGGCGGCCAATCCCAGGAATTGCATATTGGTAAAACCAGTTTCAAAACCGAAAGTGAGCATAATCGCCACACTGATGGCATCCCGCCCGGTAATGATGTCATCAAAGAAATGCTTGGCGGCCAGTGAAGCCCAGTCGTTTTGGTGGTACGCCTTCCAGGCCCAGTCGAACTGGCGATCGGTCTTGCAATACTCATGCGGGAAAAACAGCTGGATTTGACCATGACGAGTTTCGTCCAACATCCCAAACATAGCCATATTGCGATTGCCAGGCGCCTTCGAAAAACGTGACATACGCGCCTCGCCAGTGACCGCCGCGTACTCGCCCAGCGCGATGGCGCCATAGTGCTGCTTGAGAATTGTGACCCAGCCCGGATCAGATTTATCGATAATTTTGGCGCGTTCCAGTGCGGCCTTTACCGAATAGGCGCCCGCATCTTTCTCTCGCTGAACCCGCACATACTCGGTAAATGTTGTTTTGTAAGGCTCGTCGTAAACCTCCCAATTTTCCATGGGGATTCCCATCGAACCACTCATCTCGTCCGGGAACAGCTCCTCTTCACTAACGTAGCTGGGCGTCCAGTTCGTCGCCCGAGTCAGGTCGTACCATTCATCTCTACTATGTATAGCCATGGTTATGCCTCTTTCTAATTCAAATGCTTACTTGGTAACTGGTTAACGCGCCGAAGCTTATCTCATTAAGGTCGAACCAAAACCTTCAACACGTCGTCTTCTTTGTCATGTAGCGTTTTAAACGCCTTATCGATTTCGGCCAGCGAAAAGTTGTGACTAAAATATTGGTCTGGCTGTATGACCCCACGCTCCAGCATCCGCAAGCCTTCCCACATGAAAGGCTGGACATTCGCAAAGCCGTTCATATGCAGTGAGATATCACGCAGAAAAACGTCGATGAGCACAAGGTTGAACTGATCGTCGCAAAACACGCCCATGGCCGCTATGGTGCCGCCTGGTCGGACAATATCCAGAGCGATTTGCAACGACTCGGGACTTCCGACAACTTCAATTACCTTATCGAAGCCTCTCCCGTCGCTCGCAGCCAAGGCTTTTTCCTGCCACCCATCCTGCCCAGTGTTTATGGTGTCGACGCCCTTACCGGCAGCAACTGCAAGGCGATACTCCAGTGTATCCATCGCGACGACCAGGCCCGCGCCCCGCTGATTGATCAAATCCAGGCATAGCAACCCAGTCGGGCCACAGCCAACCAGTGCTACCTTCTCGCCCGGCTGAATTTCGGCCAATTGATTCGCGATGATAGCCGTGGGGAGATTGCAGGACAGGGTGAGTGCCGCACTGTCCGAAATACTGTCAGGGACTTTAATGGCGTGCCCATCGGCATAGGGCAATACCAATGCCTCGGAATGGGTTCCATTCAGATCACCAAAGCCCACACCGAACCCGTACACCGCCTTATTGGTTGTTTCACAATGAGCGGTTTGCCCTACGTGGCACATGTAACAGTCCCCGCAGGAGCAGGAGTAGCCCATGGAGATGCGATCGCCTACCTTAAACTTGCCGACGCCACTACCCACTTCGCGAACCGTACCAATCAGCTCGTGCCCAGTCTGGGATCGCCCTCGCTCCATGATCCCGTCCAGTGCACCGCGGTAGAGGTGCAGATCGGAGCCACAAATAGAAGTGGCACTGACCTCGACTAATACGTCATGAGGGTTTTCCAGGCGCGCATCCGCCACGTCTGTTTCCTTGATATCTTCAGGCCCAAAGTAAACTGCCGCTTTCATCAGATCCCGCCCTTAAATTAACGTTATGATCAGAAGACAAGAGCCGCGCAACAAAGCATTGACTCGAGTCCCCCTTCGACCATCAATTCTGCAAGTAACATACCAAAATTAGAAAAACCGCTATCCATTTGTTTTATATTGCTTTTTACGTTTGCCTTTGGATTGGTGCGAAAAAATTTTAACCAAATGCTAAACTTTGAAGGTCTGTCCGCGCTAAATTCTCGGGGCACACCGTCGCGACGCCTCATTGATTTGATCAGTCACCTGCCCCACTAGCCTATCAATCCCATTTGCCGCCGGCTGAAACCAGATACACCGGCCTGGAGTTCGCAACCATGGTTGTCTCCAGCTAGCTGACAATGGCCGACTGTATTTAAAGCCGTAAAGTAAGGTTTAAGGGCATTGGAATAGCCGGGCAACCAGCACTGAGGACTGCACCCTTCGAGCAGCTGGTAAGCTCGATAGGTATAAGGCTGTCTTTACCCTGCATTAACCCCCAGAGCATCCGCGTTGATGGCGGCTGCTGACAAAATGTCGCAACTAGTCGCCTCTACAATTTATTCAATATGTCGAATCTCGTGAGAATCGCTCACGCTTACGACGCTACGGTGCTACGGTGCTACGACGAATGCAGCCTGCGGCAGCCGACGCTATACGCGCAGTGGAATGACAGTGCAGAGAAATCGGCGGCCAATCAGTTCTGGCCTACTTTAACGTACGGCTAAAGTTCCATCATTTTTCGGTAGCCTTTCCATAGTCCTCTAATGGCTGACTCGGTGACAAGATGATCCTCACTCTCGGTATCGCTACCCGACATGAGAATAACATTGGTGCGATCACCATCGCTCACAATAGCTTTCTGGCATAGCTCTGTAGATTCTCCGTCTTCCATTGATATCAAGCCAGCCGGGCCAATCAAGTTACCTTGTTTTAGCCGGATATTGCGCATTTCCTCGCTGTCATCTGTGTAGCCAAAACACGTCCAGACCAGCTCAAACTCATCTTTCCCCTTCGGTAAAACCTGGCGTACTGCCAACGTATTCTGTATTTGCTGCAAAACTAGAGAGGGAAATAGGGTAAGAATCACCAACGATATACCGTCATCAAACTCCTGCTTTCCTGCCAGGAGCGAAGGATCATTGAGCGTGTAGGTACCCTCCTGATAAGTTCTCAGTTTATCTTTTTTGACATCCTCTGCTGCGGCCTCGTCTTCTTTACCGCCCTTCGCCCACAATACCGTATGGTAATCATTGTTAATAACGGTGGCACCTTCCTGGGACGAGCGGTACAGACCAAAGGTTGCGTGAAACAGGTGAAGCAAGCTTGCATGGTAAGGATCTTTGGCATTCTCCGCGTAGAACTTCCAATTACCCTTAATGTACTGGCGTGTTGTACCCAGAACCTCAACCGGCCTATTCATAATCCGCTTGAAGAAATAACTGACATCCTCCCCCATATAGGTTTCGATGTCCGGGGTGTCGTCGCTAAGGGTCCCGAAAATCACGCCGCAATAGCTGACCACCCTGACTTTTCTTAAGCTGTGTTTGGTTTTATCGAAGTCCTTGGGGTACCCACCCTTTCCAGCCAACCCTCGCTGAAAAGGCACACCGCGCAAATCCCCCTTAGCATCGTAGGCCCATTGATGATAAACGCAGGTGAAAGTACCGTCTTCGGAAATCCCGTGGCGGTGCCGACAGACCTCTGCACCCCTATGCGCGCAACGGTTTACCCAGGCATATATTTCGCTGTCTTGGCCTCGAGTCACGACTACAGGCGTGTCGCCGATAAAGGTGGACTTGAAACTACCTAACTCTAGCAGTTCAGCTTCCAATGCCAGGAAGTGCCAAGCGGGCCCATTGTAAATTTTGCGCTGCTCCCGATTGTAAATATCCTGATCATTAAATAAGAAATAAGGTACGGCGGTATGGTCAGCATTTTCCGGCCATTGCGTTCGACTGCTTGATGTCATCTTGCTACTCCTTCCATTGCGGCTACTTGCAACGGGTTAATAGTTTTAAACCCAACCGACTAAATCGGGATTACCATGAGAGTCGTAATTTTGTGGGTATCAAAAATCACCGAACGTTCCTGGAACTTTAGTAGCCCGTTATCTCTCACGATGAGATCTACATATTTGCCTACGTTGTAGACCGTGCTCTCGCCATCATTACAGGTTTTGAACACGGCATAGTTTGATTGAGCCTTGATCACGCCATCGCTTACCAACTGGATACAGGGATTGCTGATGATGTGACGATACCATTGCACCTGGTAAATATTGGCGTTCCTCAGCGCAACCACCCGGTCTTGCAGCATGCCCTTGCTGTCGCCCCACATAACTGCTGCAGGCAGGCCCACTTCCTCATTTTCCCTCGGTATTACCCGATAGAGACATTTTTCTGTAAAGAAATCGGGCCAGGATTCCAGATCATCGTCATCGATGCACTGTACATAGCGATTGTGCAGATCATCAACTTCGTGCTTCAGCTCCTGGGTAATACCTTCCCCTGACATATCCCGCCTCACTTGTTAGCGTCTTTGAGCAGGGCCAGCATTACAATGGCCGTTGCCCATGTTTATCTGGCATGCTAGCATCTCAACATTAAAAAGCAATAATAGCAACCATAGGCGCGGTTACGCTACGACAGGGTGTTATTCTGGATAAAAATGACCGACACCGCCCCTAACTCTCAACACAAGACAAATTCCAAACATCAACTGACGCTTACAGCGGCACTGCTTTCCATGGTGGGGCCACTTAGCATCAACGCCTATCTACCATCCTTTCCAGATATTGAAACAGCGTTTGGTGTAGACCGCGCCATACTCGCCCAAAGCCTAACCGTTTACCTCATCGCTTTTGCCGCCTCCACCTTATTTTGGGGGCCGCTGTCAGACCGTATTGGCCGTCGTAAAACGTTACTGGCTAGCATGTCGATGTATTTGCTCGCTTCCATTGCCTGTGCATTTTCACCTGACGCCGAAAGCTTCATATTGTTACGAGGAGCGCAGGGGCTGGCAGCCAGCGGTGGATTAATCGTTGGACGGGCGATGATTCGTGATAGCTTCGACACAGCCGCCGCCCATAAGGCCATGGCCCAAGTGATACTGCTGTTCGCTTTGGGCCCCGCTATCGCTCCGATAGCAGGCGGCTGGTTACAGGGAATGTTTGGCTGGCGCAGTATATTTTGGTTTCTTGGCGGCTTCGGCTTTCTACTCCTGCTGTTGGGCTTGGCGATAAAGGAAACCCTGCCCCACACAATGCGTCAGTCGTTTCACCCTTACAGAGTAGGCACCGCATACTTTCAAATAGCCAGATGCGGTCGGTTTGTCTGCTTGGTTTTGAGCCTATCACTGAGCTTCGCAGGCCTTTTTCTTTATATTGCTGGCGCCCCCACAGTGATCTACGAATTTCTGGAACTTTCTGCGGACGACTTCGGCCTGCAGTTCGTGCCCATGGTTGCCGGTATGATGCTGGGCTCGAATTATTCTGGCCGCAAGGCGCTACACTGGACACGAACCCGCACTATTGCAGTTGGTTTTAGTATTATGATTCTCGCTGCCGGACTGAACTTGCTCTGCTCCCTATTTGCTGTCGCTACCCTTTATACCGTTATTGCACCTCTGGCATTGTATGCCTTTGGATACGGCATGATCGTTCCGGCGATCACCATTTTGGCGCTGGACTATTTTCCTCAGCGCCGGGGAAGCGCCACTTCAGTCCAAGGCTTTGTGCAAGTCGCCATCAGCGCAACGGTGACCAGTATCGCTATACCGCTACTTCACAGCTCACGATTAAGTTTTGGGTTAGGGCAAATATTCTTTCTGGTCACAGCCCTGATGCTTATCCTGTTTTACTATTTTCTTGAAAACAGCGCGACCAGTCCCCAAAAGATCTTGTAGCACCAATCACTGCAGTCACGGGGACCCTCAGCCTATTAGTGCTTCAATCGAAAAACAGCACTTTCGGTCGGGTGGAACGCGTTTGTGTAATGAACTTTGCCATGCTAGCATGCATGCTGATTTGGTAAAAAGCAGCTTTTTCGGACCAGTTATTGTTGGCGCTCGCAGGATGGTAGTAAATGAATGCAAATCTGATACAAAAAACTATGGGGTTCAATCATTTAGTCGATATCAAAGAGGGCTGGGTAGACCGGCGGATTTTTTGCGAACAGGATATCTACGAACAAGAGCTATATCGTATTTTTGCCCGCTCGTGGCTGTTCGTCGCGCATGACAGCCAAATCCCTAATCCGGGTGATTTTCTCACCACAACCATGGGCGAAGATGGCGTTATTGTAAGCCGGCAAAAAGACGGGTCGGTTAAAGTATTTCTTAACTCCTGCCCCCACCGTGGCAACAAGGTGTGCTTCGCCGATGCCGGCAACGCACGTAGGTTTACCTGTAATTACCACGGCTGGTCTTTCGACTCAGCCGGCTCCCTGATGGGCATGCACGAGGAGTATTGCTACGATCCTGGCGATATCGACAAATCTACTCATGGGCTTAAGCAAGTGGCGCATGTCGATAGCTACAAAGGATTGATTTTTGCTAATTTCGACCCTGATGCTCGCACTTTGGAAGAGTGGCTTGGGGACTTCCGCTGGTACCTCGACATCCTTCTGGACAACGAAGAAGGTGGCACTGAACTTATCGGCGGCTGCATCAAATCTGAAATTAACGCCAACTGGAAACTCGGTGTAGAGAATTTCATTGGCGACGCCTATCACGCTGGCTGGACGCATGACTCCGGGGCCAGAGCGATGAACAATGGCGAGCCTTTTCCAGCCGTCGATATGGAGAACTCTTTTCACGCCAGC
>Ga0181602_10001526_pt1 | contig 20470 bp, 16 predicted proteins | sample 041ome_14_FD_148640 | JGI IMG/M metagenome (GOLD analysis project Ga0181602, IMG submission 148640) | Coastal salt marsh microbial communities from the Groves Creek Marsh, Skidaway Island, Georgia - 041408US metaG (spades assembly) | ecosystem: Environmental > Aquatic > Marine > Intertidal zone...
AAAGGGGCAAACGGGCCAATTAAAATGCCGGCCAGAATGTATCCCACGATTGATCCCAGCTTAAATTTTTTAGCCAAGGGCACTACAATCACCGCGGCGAGAAGATAAATAATAGCGTCAATGATAAGCGAATTCATGAATTGGATTTCAGTGTAGTTCATTTTTTCAAAATTTCATCTCAAAGCTGTTATTAATGTCACAGGGTAAATTTGATGAATGTTAATTTTTCTCAATTAATGAAAAAATCATCCTCACCATGAAACAAGAATGGAATAAAAAAACTCTGTGGGTATTAGCTCTCGCTATTCTTTTTTTTATAGGGGGAGTGACGTTCTATTGGTTCTCCCAGCACAACCATCACAGCATAGGATCCCAAAGCCAAGGCCAACATCACGCCCAACACCTCAAACACCACGAACCCGGCGAACACGATGAGGTGAATATGCCCGGCCTTCAAGGAGAAGATATTACCAATCAGGAGATCGCCGATCTCAAGCAACTCTTCCAAAAACACAACGAAATCAGGCGTTTAGTAGAAAATATCCCCAATGGCATTATCACGGTTACCGAAACCGATAATGAAGAATTGCGCTCCAATCTTATCGATCACGTCACCCTGATGGTCACGCGTCTTCAAGAAGAAAAAAACCCTCAGGTAATTATTCAGTCTCCCACCTTGCATGAGATTTTTAAATACTACGACGAAATTGAAACCGAATTAGAATTAACCGAAAAAGGGATCTCCATAATCCAAACCTCTGCGAACGAGAAAGTCGTTGCTCTCCTTCAGCAACACGCATCGGAGATTTCCGATATGGTTGACCGCGGTATGGAGGCGGTACACGAGCGCATGATGAACTCCTCTCACCAATACAAAGAAAAGCATCATCACCAAGGAGATGACGAGTAAGATGAGTACCACGACCGCAAAGTCCGCTAATCATTGAAGTTGAGTTAAGCCCCGTCAATGGGCCCTTACTGACAAAGAAGTCAATGATCTCAAGGCTCTTTTTTACTCACCTTGAGGAGATTACGTAGTTGAAAATAACAACGATTTACGAAATTAAGAAATTTGACTAGGATAGACGAAGGGGTAGCATGGAGGCCATATTTAATTCAAAATATATCGATCAAAAAATATTTTTAGATCAACACATTCTACCGACGATCCAACCTTTTCACACCCAGCACGCTGACCTCATCCAAAGCCTGACCACCAAAATTATTTTAAAAGCCAAAGAGTACAAAACCAAAAACCCCTTTGAAAAGTTAATTCATGAGTATGACCTGTCGAGTAAGGAGGGGGTGGTCTTAATGTGTTTGGCGGAAGCGCTCTTACGTATCCCTGATGTCACGACCATGAATCAGCTCATCGAAGATAAAATACCCACGGGGCAATGGAAAGAACACATAAACAAACAAAAAGATATTTTTGTGAATTTGTCTTCGATTGCCTTTATGTTTTCAGGAAAAATTGTCGATCGCTCGGAGGAGCATGAAACGATTTTTCATAACCTAATGAAAAAAATGAGTGAGCCCATGCTGCGTACCGCCCTCAAGCAGGGTATTAATATTCTAGCCAAACAATTTGTCTTTGCAGAAAATATCTCTGCGGCCAACTCTCAAGCATCAAAGCATGCCGATGCTCGATTTAATTTCTCTTTTGATATGCTCGGAGAGGCGGCCCTCACACTCCCCGATGCAAGACGCTATTTTGATAACTACCAACAAGCCATTCTTACAACGGGACAAAACAATCAGCGAGGCAATTCGATATCCATTAAGCTATCGGCCCTCTATCCCCGCTATGAACGCAATCAGTTGGATCGCTGCCTAACCCACCTCCTTCCCTCCATGGTTACCCTGATTGAGTTAGCGATGAAAAACAATGTTGATATTTGCTTTGACGCCGAAGAGGCCGATCGCTTAACCCTTTCCCTAATGTTAATAGAGGAAATTTTTAAAAGGAAAATAATTACCCCGACGTACCGCGGATTTGGCATCGCCGTCCAAGCGTATCAAAAACGATCGGGGGCGGTGATACAATGGCTGGATCAACTCTGCCGGCAATACGATCAGCCGATCAATGTGCGCTTGGTGAAGGGGGCCTACTGGGATACCGAGATTAAAATCGCCCAAGAATTAGGCTTCGAGGGCTACCCCGTGTTCACGAAAAAATTTTTAACTGATTTAAATTACCTGTACTGCAGTCACCTGCTCCATGAGAGCTCCAAGATTTTTCCTCAATTCGCAACCCACAATGCCTTTTCAATTTCCTATATTCATCATTTATTTCAAGATAAAGAATTTGAGTTTCAAAAGTTACACGGCATGGGAGATGAAATTTATAGTTACTTTGCATCCCATGACCACTTCCGCTGTCGGGTCTACGCTCCGGTGGGTGGCTACAATGACCTGCTCCCGTATCTGGTTCGCCGCCTGCTCGAAAACGGTGCCAATACCTCTTTCATTCATCAACTCAAAAAAGAAAATAGCAATGTGAGCGAGCTCGCCCACTCTCCCCTGCAAAAGATTGACCATATTAACCAAACCCCTCTTCCCTCACCTCGCGCCATCTTTCCTGATGGGCGACTCAACTCCCTGGGGGTGGACTTAAGTGAGGAAAGTAATATTCAAATTTTTGGTGCCTTAACTAAAAGTGCTACCTCCAACGCTTTCAATATCGTTGAGGGTCAGGATATTCCCTCCTCCACGATCATCGACCTTTGCTCACCCTCCAACCTAACGCAAGTCGTGGGCAAAGTTCACTATGCAGATCAAGCCATTACCGCCTTAGCCCTTGAGAAATTGGTGATGTATTCCTCCACCTGGCAAAACTATCCTGTCGACCAGCGCTGCCGCATCCTCAATAACTTTGCCGATTTGCTCGAGCAAAACTATGAGCCCCTCGTTGCTCTCTGCGCTCAAGAAGCAGGAAAAACTATCAAAGATTGCCTTGCCGATATCCGCGAGGCGATTGACTTTTGTCGCTATTACAGCCAGCAAGCGGAGAGGTTATTTCAAATCAACAGTCTGCCGGGACCCACTGGGGAGATCAATGAATACACGCTCAAAGGCAAAGGGTTGAGTTTAGTAATTAGCCCCTGGAATTTTCCAATTGCCATTTTTGTCGGTCAGTTAGTAGCCAACCTTGTTTGCGGCAACGTCACCATTGCCAAGCCCGCAGAGCAGAGCTCCTTGACTGCCTATCAAGTCTTCCGCTTGCTTTTAAAAGCCGGGCTGCCCGCGAACGCCGCCAGTCTCCTACTGGGTCGTGGGGAGGAAGTCTGTCCCTTTATCTTAGCTCATCCGTCACTGGAAAATGTAGTTTTTACAGGCTCGCTAGAGACAGCCAAAATTATCCAGCGCAACCTTGCCCAACACCCCAAGGTGATTAATTTGATTGCAGAAACAGGAGGGCTTAATTGTTTGATTGCCGACAGTTCCGCCTTAACCGAACAGGTGGTTCGGGATGTCGTTCAATCCAGTTTTAATTCAGCGGGTCAGCGCTGTTCGGCCTGTCGGATACTGTTAATTGAAGAAAATGTTTACGCTAAAACCCTCGACATGCTCAAGGGGGCGATGGACTGCCTGGTGGTGGGGCATCCCTTAGAATTAAAAACAGATATGAGTGCGGTCATTGATCAAGAGGCCTTTGATACAATTCAAAGTCATCTTCAACAATATCCCCAGCGCTATCAACCTCTTCTACCTTCTTCCTTACAGGGTTACTATATTCCTCCCACCTTAATTGAAATTTCCTCATTAGAGCAAATGACTCGAGAAGTATTTGGGCCGGTTCTACATATCTGCCCCTATCAATCCCACAATTTAAAATCTCTGTGTGAGGGTATTAATCAATTAGGATTTGGTCTAACGCTGGGCATTCACAGTCGAATAGATAGTGTCATTAATACTGTTACTAAAACATGTAAGGTGGGAAATATTTATATTAATCGAAATATTGTGGGGGCAGTCGTGGGGGTCCAGCCTTTTGGTGGGCAAGGGTTCTCTGGAACAGGGCCAAAAGCAGGAGGACCTGAATACCTATCTCGACTATGCCACGAATACAGTGTTTCTAATAATACAACGGCGATGGGAGGCAATGCTACCCTATTAACATCTATTACTGATTAATTTCTACCTACCTTATCTTTAATTAAAATTATGGTGTTAATCGCATAAGCTTTTTGATAAACACCTACTCCTCCGCTAACTATTAAAACTGAGTTAAACCCAGTCCAGTGCTTTACCTCAACGACTCAAAAAATAAAAATATCCCTGATATGCGGTTGCTATTGCCAGAACGATCAAGGCCCAAATGGATAGATTACTGAGGAACTGCCGGAAATTAGAGTTCATATCTAAAAACCTGGGGCCTATTAATATGAGCAGACAGATCATATAGATAAGAGGAAAGATAATCTCTGCTTTCATTGATATTTCTATCTTACTGGAAAATCAAAGAACTATAAATAGTTGATCTCCGACTCTGAGTTTATGTGAATTTTATATGAAAGGAGCACAAAAGGTTTCTCCTGAGACCAATAACCAATTAAAATATTTGAAGGAATTAAAAAAGGAGAATGCCAATGTTAGTCATGGGTAAAATTACACTCATCAAAGATTTCCAAGATTGGAAAGAGATGGTTCACGAAAATAGCGATAAGCTAAAAGAGTATGGGATGAGTTTTGTATTTGCTGGGACCCAAGCAAACGATCCAACGATTTTGCATACAGTGATGCATTTTGAGTCTTTGGAACATCTTCAAAGGTTTCAGTCGGATGAAGAGTTAACGAGACGCCGAGCCGAGGTGGTCGACGTTGACTCCGCCGTAATGACGCCGATCGCCGAAGATGCTTTTACAAATTATCCTCACGCTCTCACCATAGAAGGTGAATAATGGCCAATCTATTTGATACCTTATTAAAATCTTGGAATGAGCAAGATGTTCAAACCTATCATAGAAATATCGGATCTGCCTAGGGTTTCTAATTGATCTATTCGTTAAAAATTATTGTAGGAGTGATATGTGCCAAATTGATAATTGTAATAACCCCCTTAAACCCATTAGCGTCTCCCGTGAAGAACGTCGTCTTTTTCTTAAAGGAATGGTCGCCCTTCCCCTAGCCGCTATTTTTACCAATATGGATCTTTTACACGCTCAGGCGGGTAAAGGTGAAATCATTAGAGCTGATGTCAAGGGAAGCTCGGTTCAGGCGTATTTAGCGAAAGCTGAAAATCCGGACGCTCCTGTGGTGATTTTAATTCATGAGTGGTGGGGATTAAATGATCACATCAAAGCGATGGCCGAAGAAGTCAGCTCCAAGGGTTTTCACGCTCTTGCTATTGATCTTTTTCAAGGGTCGGTGGCCACCGACCGCGATGGCGCGATGCAACAAATTCAAAGTTTAAAAGAAGAGGAAGCCCATCAAACCATTACCCATTGGGTAAATTGGGCGAAGCAAAATGGCAGCGGTAAAGTCGCGACCATGGGTTGGTGCTTTGGCGGGGGATGGAGTCTACAAGCCTCGATCCAAAACGAATTAGATGCCGCGGTGATTTATTATGGTAATGTCGCGATCACTGCCGATGAGGCCTCTTCCATTCAGTGTCCTTTATTGGGTCATTTTGGAACGCTTGACAATTCCATTAACGAAGAAATGGTTGGGCAATTTCAAAAGTCTCTTCGTGATGCTGGTAAAGAAAATTTACTGACCACCCATTGGTACACGGCTAATCATGCCTTTGCTAATCCCACAGGCGGTCGCTACGATGAAGATGATGCAAACTTAGCGTGGTCTCGCACCCATACCTTTTTAGCATCTTATCTACTTTAATTGAATTAAGAAGTTTATACAAAATCATAGATCTTCAGTGAGTCTCTATAAAATTCTTAATTGATATTATTTTTTAGTGCTTTGAGGAGCTTTTGGTGTTTGCTCTGGGCCTTCATAGGCAACAAAATCGTTCTTTTCATTATCTAGAAAACCTGATGGACAATTATTAATGACTTTCTCATAGTACATCACGCGTCCTTTAAATTCTGGTTTTTTATCAGCTTCAAAAAACATGCCATAACAACCAGAATTACAATAAAATATATCACCGTTTTGTTGATTAATTTTATCAACCGTTCCATTGGTTTGGAGTAAGCTTTCCTTACTTAAAGTTCCTGACATGCGATCGCATTTAAAATCATTAATAAAGTTTGTTGCAAAGGTTTTTATTTCAAATTTGATAGGATCACCGACAATGTCATTATTTTTTTTATCTTTTCTCATTTTATATTCATCTTTAGCAAAGTTTTGGGGAGTTGCATGAAAACAAGATAAAATGTCATAGTCTGCTGTATTTTTAACATTATAAAAATATTCCCCCGTCTCATCTAACATGCCCCGACAGTCATCTAATTGCTTTTCGACACTATTCTGAGGATCGAACCAACCTAAAGCCAAAATAGGAAAACCATCCATTGAAAAACCCACTGGTTTTTTGGAAATCTCAATATGGTTTGGACCTAAATCTTCAATTAAACAAACAGGCGCAATATGATAGTGGTAGTCATCCCCGCGGCCGGCATGCCCTCCACATTTATCTAATTCTTCTGGGTAAGAACTGGGTCTTTTCCCCGTTGCCGGATTAACCGGCCCTTGCGTAGCAGGGTCAAAAAGTGGAATGCCGTTAATGGCTACACCAATAGGTCCACTATCAGGAATTGTTTTTCTAGCACTAACTTCAGGGTTTTTAGTAATGAAAAACTGATAAGAATGAGTTTGGGGAATTTGCTGATTTGTAACAGCAATTCCCTCCATAATTATATGACTTGCGGCAGGGAAGCCTTTGGATTTAAATTCGATTGCACGGTTACTACATTTAACGTCTGTTACTTCAGCTGTATAAAGCTCAGGGTTGCAATAATCCTTATAAATCTCATGGGCATTGATAGACTTAAAACTTGCGTTCAAAAAAATTAAGAAAAAGAAAATTAAATTTTTGATTGAGAACATCTGCAGACTACCGCTGTCTTAAAATGATTACTAAAACCATTTTTTTACTTCTTTCCAAGCATCATCGGCTGCTTTTTCAACATCGTCTGCTACGTCGTCCGCGGCTTGCTCAATATCATCCCAATACTGCTCTGTATCTTTTATTGCCTCATTTATTACATCTGTATTACCACACTGAGTATCAATCCCCTTAGCCCCAACAACGATGCAACTTGAGTTTCCGGTCAGTTCATCCCAACATCCTATTCCATCCATACAGGCAGTGCCACTGGCGTCGAGGGTCCCAGTAGAGACAGTAAAGTTGCCACAATCACTGCTATTACAAACACCTGCGTACACGCCACTGTTCCAGTCAACCGAAGCATTTAAATTAGACTTAATATTTCCTGTGGTGGCATTGATATAACTAGTATTGTGGGTTGCGGATGGGAGAATGGCGCCCACCATGACGCTGCTTGATGTTTTGGCTGTACCATTGATAGATTGAGTTATGCTGCCTGTTTTTGCAGTTATGTTGTGTGAATTACTATAATCATTATTATATCCAACATAGATCTTTCCAACCGAGTTATCGGCAATTAGATTTTGATTAATATCTCCTGTTGTGACATTAATAGTACCTGCCCCCATGGATTCTCCTATTAAAATTTGAGAATTTGTGGATACTCCATCGTTTTCATTATAAATATTTCCAGTGGTCACATTGATCGTATTATTACTTGCTCCATCCCCCACATAGCCAACATTGATTATGGATGTAGCATTTACGCCAATAATTTTATTGGTAATAGAACCTGTTGAGACAGTAATTTTATTATTAGATGCAGAACTCCCACCAGTAATTCTTCCAATATTAATTTTAGAAATAGTATTAACACCATAAGACTCGGATAAAACATTGTCTCTAATTTTTACATCAATCATATTATTTTGAGCCGATGTGGTATCGATCACACCTATTTCAACATCAGATGTAGAGTTCGAGCCAACACCCAAGGACTGGATTTTAACGGAATTAACTTTTATGGAATTATTGGTAGATGAGTTAGAAGAGATAATGCCTATATTGGTATAAGATGTACCATAAAAACTTAGAACCCCCACTTCGGTAGCCGAAACCTTGCCTAAGGTTAAATCAATCGTATTATTGGTACTGTTTTGTGAGTTAATTATTCCAATATTTTGAACTAAGGATGCACTAGACGATAACGTGCTCACATCATCCCCAGTAATTGAGGTCGCCTTTAATGAAAGGGTATTTCCTTGCGCATTCTTTCCGAATATGTTGGCTATATTTTGATCTAATTCAGCCGAAGAGGCAACCCCGACAGTAGATGCAGTAATGTTACCGCTAATTGAAGCAGAAACTGTATTATTTGCTGCGGTAGTATCTACACTAATATTACCAATGGTTTGTTTGCTAACTGCCGAGGCCGCCAGTGAACCAGAGGAATTTGAAATACTATTGCTGGCAATATTGATAATATTGGAATTAGCAGTCTCGGATTGAATGGTGCCAATAGTTTGCTTTGCTTCGGCATAACCCGCTAATGCGCCGCCGACATTTGTGATATTTCCATTTAGATCAACCGTAATCTTATTTTGATCCGCACTACTTGCTGACAATAATCCAATATTTTGGGTAGCTTTGGCATTTGCGGCTAAGGCAGCAGATGTGTTCAAAATAACCCCTTTTGTTAAAATAGATAAATAACTTTGATTGGATGAACCTCCGATCACGGAACCTATATTTTGTTTCGCGGCACTACTCGCCGCTAGACCGACAGAGGTATTGATGATCTGAGCATTTACAGTGTCAATAATCAGGGTGTCATTCGTTGAGGAATTATTATCAATGCTCCCGACATTTTGATTAGAGGTTGAAGAGGCAGCCAAATCAGCGGAGGCATTGGTTATCGAGCCTGTTTTGATATCGACGTTACTACCGCTCACGGTATTCGCGTTTATGGTTCCAATATTTTGATTTGCTTCAGCGTTGCCCGCAACCGAAACTCCCACATTGGTAATATTACCAATCTCACCTGTTATAGTCGCACTATTTATTGAGTTTTTAGAAATAATTGATCCGATATTTTGACTTACATCATCTTGCGAAGCCACAGAAGCACCGACATTTACAGCAGTATCTATGTTTAACTCTAAATTTGTATTGGAAACAGTACTGGATGCAGACAGAGTCCCGACGTTTTGGTTAACCGTACTAGAAGATAAAGCGTCCGCCGATAAGTTGACAATATTGTTAGCCTCTACATTGATAGATGAATTAGAAATATTAGTGCCCTTGGCATCAGCGATATTTTGAATAGTTGTAGAGTCGCTACCGATATTTACTGAAGAAACACCCACGTTCGATGCATTATTAATATTTAATCCAATTGTTGTATTTGAACTAGTATCAGCATCAATAATAGATCCAACATTCTGCTCCGTTGTTGCGCCCGTTCCAAAATTAACTGAACCACCCACATTAACGGCAGAGTCAACATTTACTGAAATATTTGTTGAATTTATGTTGGATGCATTATTAGAGGCAATACGTTGAACAAGATTTAAATTCGAGGCCGTGCCGGCACCAAAACTAGCATTAACAATAACCCCTTTCACTAGTACGGATATAGAGGACCCTCCCGCTTTAGTTGGAGTCGGATCAGCAAATAAGTGAAAGGGCAGTAAAAAAAAAATTATTAAAACAAAAATTTTTTTGCAGGCATTACTTAAGTAAATAATCATTAAAATTACTGAGTAGCTCATTTGACTCTAAGGTTTCGTAAATAAACCTAAAAGTCTGGAAATCAATTAAACCTGAGGTCATTAATTGGTTGTTAATTTGGAACTTAGTCAGAGCAGTCGAAACTAATAAATTCATTTTTTTGGTATCCGATTTTTCAAGAGCATCTCTATATTCATTATCGTTTAAATATTTTAACTCCATTAATGCAAAAGTAGCAAATTCGGTCGTTTTATTATTAAGCTCTAAGTTGCCGTACAAGGAAGATAGCTCCATTAGGCGGCCACTTTTATCGTAGACACTATTCAAACAGTCCCAATATGGAACTTGATGGATTTTCCCAATAATTTCAATGGACCCTATTTCTATTAAAGACCTCATGATAGTGTTAACATCGAGTTTACTGGTATCGGATATAGAATAAGTAGTGCCCACATCCCCTAAAGTTAAATCAGCAGAAATTGATTTAGATCGAGATACTTTTAAGGCGAGGGTATTGGACGAAACAGTTCCAGGGATAATTTGTAAATTTTTAATATAACCTAAGCTCATATCGAGGGTTATCGTCCCATAGGACATATTATTGGAGTAACTTAAGGTACCTTCTTCTTGCCCAGATACGATAGCAACTAAACCGCTCGCAGTAGTTTCCCCACTATCTATCTCTACTGAACCGGCGCTTCCAGTGGAGCCTCTCCAAAGATCTTGATTGTATTCTGTCACTGCTCCCGCAATAAAATAATCAGGAGCTTTAAACTCAGCGTTATCAGGGTGAGCGCCCTGTAAATCTAAAATGCTTGATATATCAGGTCCGTATCGCACATATATAATTGAGTTGCTCTTTGCACTCATTTTCGAGAGTGCATTGATTAACATCTCCTTCCCCCCTTTAGAAAAAGAGGAAGTGGATGTCAAATTATTAATATTTTCAGAAGAGATTGCAATGGGACTCACCTTGGCGTTAAGTAATAATTCATCCATGCAAACTAAAGCCTCACTAAAATCTGTTAAATTCGTCACCGCACGGTAATCGGGTGTATTATTGATTATTTTAGGAGGAATAATAGGCTTAACAGCCGAACAGGCTGAAAATAAAAGAATAGTAAAAAAACTTAAAAGTTTAATCATTAGTTATTACAATTAGCGGCAATAATAATATCTCCGGTTAAAATAACACTATCGCGATTACCATTACCTTCTACACTGCCTATTGAAACATGACCACAAGGCAACGGTAGAGCTGACGTAATACGATTACGTAGAGCGCTGCCCGCGCCATTTTGATGTTGTGATAAAAATTCAAAATGAGTTCCTGAATTTTGTTTTACTTTGGCTTTGAGTAATTTCATATGCGCCTCTGCGCTATCAAAACTTAAACCTTCATCAGCAAACGATGGTGAAGCGAATATCACTATTAGCGTAATAAAGATTTTTAAGGTGTATTGAAACATTCTAAAAACTAGGGCAGAGTTGATTTTGCTTCCTCACAGGAGCTTCCAACCGTACCAATAGATTGACATACTGTTGAGGTATTTCCTGCGCCTGCATTTCCACCGGCATTTAAAATACCACCTTCTTCAACTTTGACATTTAATTCTAAATTCCCAGATACTTTGACATCACCAACAGCCGCTCCTACGTCCTGTGTGACAACCGAGGAAACTCCTTCACCTGCCGAACCTGATGCATTCACTATCCCGCCTTTATCAACTTCACAGTTTAAGTTTAAATTTCCATCAACCTCTCCTTCTTGCATGCTACAGATATTTTGCGTTGTTACGGAAGTATTACCCTCACCGCCACCAGCGCCTGCATTAATAACGCCGCCATCTTTAATTACAGCGTTAATCTCTGCTCCACCCCCAATAGTGGGAGCCTCATTGGCAAAGGATATAAAACTAATAAAAAAGGAAAATAAAATAAAAGTAATGTTTGGTAGAATATTTTTTTTCATGTGCTCTCCTAAATTTTTATAAAAAGAAAATTTTAAGAGTAAAAAAAATTCTACTTATATAAATATATTAACAGTATTATAATTGTCTTACAATTTTGAAAAAATGCAAATTAAATATAATTTTTTTTCAAAAATTATGTTGATTAATTTTTGTAGATAAATAAAGAAAAATTACTAATTCGCTCAATTTAATTAACTAGTCTTGTTTATTTACTTCTGAAAATGAACAAGGATTTTCTAAGTTACTAGCACGTATATTATACGTGTTGCTGTATAGGTATAGAAGTTGGTTGCTACAATCTTTTTTAGTTTTGTATCTGCTGTAAGGTTTTAAAAGTCGGATTTCGAGAAGTTGTTTAATAGATAGACGATGGCCCACATGGCCAAGAGCATGAGGTTCACCCCGAACCACAAGCCCGCAACATAACTAAAATCCAATAAAAAGTGCAGTAATGCCCCCAAAGGGATAAAGGCCATCCAGCTATACGTATTATACAGTCTTAAGCTCTCTAAAAGCTTAATGTATTTACCTTGGGTGTCAGGGTTGTTCATGATTTTTTATTAAATATTACAATTCAAAGATCGTCAAACCCATCAATCGCCGAGACGACCATGAGGGACTCGATATAGCGCTGCTTTCCGCAGTCATAGCAGATGGTCACCATCTCTTCGGTCATTTTATTCAGATATTTCTTGGAAACCTCCTTATAATCACCACATTCACTGCATTTGGCGTACGGAAGGGTTGATTCCTCTCTTTTTTCCTCTTCTCCAATCCACCATCCCATTGTCTTATTATATAAGACATTTAATCCCTGCTTCTACCCATAATTTAAAGAGTTCATCAAAAAGTTGTGTGTAAAAGTATTCTTGTTAATTTTTTTTACACGCGTTAAAATCCATTTTTTGGAGATATGGTTAAAACGAAGATAAAAAATATGGAAGAGTTCGCGCAAGCGAGCGGGATATCTAGACCTACTATCTCCAAGTTCTTTAATGATCCTTCGAGTGTTCGAGAAAGTTTAAAATCAAAAATCGAGGCGGCTTTAGAAAAGTATGATTACTATCCTAATTTCTATGCCATCAATCAAAACCGTCAGCTTACAAAAAATATTGGTATCGTGGTGCCCTATGTCTCTGACCCTTTCTTTGCTGAAATTGCTAGAAACTTAGAGCTACGTTGTATTGATGCAGGGTACACCCCTTTTTTATTTTCATCTCACGGTGAACAAGCGCAAGAAAATACAATCCTCGATACGCTTCGCTCTTTAAAACCGGCGGGGGTATTAATGGCGCCTCTGGGTCGTCGAAGTTCGGATAAAAGTAAAATTGAAAAATTTTGTAAAAACGTTCCGACCATTTTATTTGATAGTAATATTGAAGGCTTAGGCGCAGCTTTTATTGGATCGGATAACTATAGTTTTGTTTCCCAAACAGTTGAGTACCTCAATAGTACGGGGAGTGCTCCTATTTTTTTTGAAATGCGCTACCCAGCCAACCCAAACGCTAATAGAAGAAGAGAAGCCTATTTAAAAATTATGGATAACTTAAATCTCAAACCTCAAGTCGTCAGTATTGAGGGAACGGGTTGGGAGTTTGAAGAGATTGGCCGCCAGGGTGCCTTGAAACTTTTAAGAGAAAATGGAATGAGCACCAATACAATCCTTTGTAGTAATGATCGACTTGCGATAGGTTTTTTAGCAGCCTGTAGTGAGATGGGTATTAAAGTAGGAAAAACTAAAAGTTGTGATTTACGGGTAGCCGGATGTGATGATAACCCCTACTCTCGATTCACCTCACCCCCTTTAACAACGGCTGCGCATGATTATAATACGGTGTCAGATAATGCCGCACTTGCCTTATTTGAACTTATCAACAATGGCGGAAAAACCAAAATGCGTCTAGAAACCTTATATTCTGCCAAACTAATCCTTCGCGACTCAGCTTGAGTATTTTACGCGTGTCAATTTAATATTGACGCGAGTAAAAATCTACTGTTGAATTTGTCTTATCTATAATTAGGAGGACAACATGAGAATAACAAAATTAATCTCATCAATTGCTGCAGCAACTATGTTGACTGCTTCAGTTGCCTATGCGGAAAATCTTACAATTGCTACTGTGAACAACGGTGACATGATCCGTATGCAAGGCCTCACAGATGACTTTACTGCAAAGACAGGTCACACTGTGGAGTGGGTAACCTTGGAAGAAAACGTACTTCGTCAAAGAGTAACAACTGACATCACAACTAAGGGTGGTGCATTTGATATCATGACTATTGGTATGTATGAAACACCAATCTGGGGCGCTAACGGATGGTTAGTTCCTCTAGATGATCTTTCAGCTGAGTATGATGTTGATGACTTATTGCCTGCTATGGCTGGCGGTTTATCACATGATGGTACTTTATACGCTGCACCTTTCTACGGTGAGAGCTCCATGGTGATGTACAGAACTGACCTTATGGAAAAAGCGGGTTTAGAGATGCCTGCTGCTCCATCATGGAACTTCATTGCGAAGGCTGCTCGTGCGATGACTGACAGAGATAATGAAATTAATGGTATTTGCTTAAGAGGTAAAGCGGGTTGGGGTGAAGGCGGCGCGTTCATCACAGCAATGTCTAACTCTTTTGGTGCGAGATGGTTTGATGAAGACTGGAACGCTCAGTTCGATACACGTGAGTGGTCTGATACATTAAACTTCTACTACAACATGATGATGGATGCCGGTCCTGCAGGATTTGCAACTAACGGTTTTAACGAGAACCTATCTTTATTCCAACAGGGTAAATGCGGTATGTGGATTGATGCAACAGTAGCTGCATCTTTCGTAACTAACCCAAATGACTCTACTGTCGCTGACAGTGTTGGTTTTGCTTTAGCACCTGATAACGGTATGGGCGTACGCTCTAACTGGTTATGGGCATGGGCTCTAGCGATCCCAGCTGGTACTCAAAAAGAGGATGCTGCGAAGGAATTCATCGAGTGGGCAACCTCAAATGGTTACATCGAGTTAGTAGCGGCTAATGAAGGATGGGCAAACGTTCCTCCCGGAGCTAGAACTTCACTTTACGAAAATCCAAACTATAAGGATATTCCTTTCGCAAAGATGACTTTAGACTCTATTTTGTCTGCCGATCCGCTAAATTCAACCGTTGATCCAAGCCCATACGTGGGTATTCAGTTCGCAGCGATCCCAGAATTTGCTGGTATTGCAACTGATGTCAGCCAAGAATTCTCAGCTGCTTATGCTGGTCAACAGTCCATTGAAGAAGCATTAGAAAAAGCGCAAGCAATTACTAATGACGCAATGGAAGCTGCTGGTTACAGATAAACTGTAATATATTTCGAAGAGGGGTAGATTTTCTGCCCCTCTTTAACTAAGGTTAATCAAATTCATAAAAAGGTAAAAATTAGTGTTCAGTCAGCTCAATTCCCGAGGAGTCGCTCGACTCATGATGGCACCCGCGGTGATCTTACTTTTGGGTTGGATGCTCGCCCCTCTGACTACGACTCTCTACTTTAGTTTTAAAAAATATTTGCCTCTGCGAGGTGGCGATCTTGGTTGGGTAGGATTTGATAATTACATTCGATTTGTTACTGCCAGTTCCTTTTGGCCAAGTGTTTATACCACTCTTATTATCGTTGGTTTTGTTTTAGCCATTACTGTAATTTTTGGAATTCTCTTAGCTCTACTCTTAGATCAACCCATGTGGGGTCAAGGAGTTGTGCGTATCTTAGTGATCGCTCCCTTTTTTGTGATGCCCACCGTCTCGGGTCTGGTGTGGAAGAATATGTTTATGGATCCGATTAATGGGATCTTAGCTCATCTGTGGAGATTTTTTGGTCTCCAACCTTTAGAGTGGCTTAGTCAGTTTAGTATGGGTTCAATTATTTTAATTGTGAGTTGGCAATGGTTGCCCTTTGCTACTCTGATCTTGTTAACAGCTATCCAATCCTTGGATCGGGAACAAATAGAGGCTGCCGAAATGGATGGAGCCAGCACCATCAAACGATTTGGTTACATAACCCTCCCCCACCTCTCACGCGCCATTACGATTGTTATACTCATTCAAACCATTTTCTTACTTTCTATTTTCGCTGAAATCTTTGTTACCACGGCGGGTGCCTTTGGAACCAAAACCCTTACCTATTTGATTTTCCAGCGCGTGTTGGAAAGCCAAAATGTAGGACTGGGCTCGGCCGGTGGTGTTTATGCTATTATCCTAGCTAATATTGTGGCCATCTTTTTAATGAGGATCGTGGGTAAATCCCTCGATGCGAAGGAGAGCTAAATGGCCAGAAGTGTTAAAAATCAACAAAAAATGATTAATACTGTCATTGCTTGGACCATTGGGCTTCTTATTTTCTTTCCTGTTCTTTGGACAGTGCTCACGAGTTTTAAAACCGAAGGTCAGGCGATTAATGATCCGCCTTTGTTTTTATTCTTTGATTGGACTTTAGAGAATTATGCGATTGTTCAAGAACGCTCTGATTACATGAAATTTTTATGGAATTCTATTTTTATCGCTGGGGGCTCTACCTTACTCGGGATCTTAATTGCCGTCCCTGCGGCGTGGTCGATGGCCTTTGTTCCCACCAAGCGGACAAAGGATATCTTGTTGTGGATGCTTTCGACGAAAATGCTTCCTGCCGTAGGTGTTCTCTACCCAATTTATATTGGGTGTATTAAATTAGGTCTTTTAGATAGTCGTCTAGCCTTAGTGATTATTTTAATGTTAATAAATTTGCCAATTATTGTTTGGATGTTGTATACCTATTTTAGAGAAATTCCTCGAGATATCCTAGAGGCTTCTCGAATGGACGGAGCATCTTTATGGAAAGAAATCGTCTATGTGCTCACCCCTATGGCAATTCCAGGAATTGCCTCTACCATTTTATTAAATTTAATTTTAGCATGGAATGAGTCTTTCTGGACGCTGAATTTAACTGCCGCCAAAGCGGGTACCCTCACCGCCTTTATTGCCAGCTATTCCAGTCCTGAAGGATTATTCTTTGCAAAATTGAGCGCGGCCTCCACGATGGCCATCGCCCCAATCTTAATCTTAGGTTGGTTTAGTCAAAAACAATTAGTGCGCGGTTTAACGTTTGGGGCCGTGAAATAAAGGAGAGAAAATGGGATTTATTGAACTTAAACAAGTAACTAAAAACTTTGGAGATCTCCAAGTTATCAAACCTCTAGATTTAGAAATCAAAGATGGAGAGTTTACTGTGTTTGTGGGACCATCCGGTTGTGGAAAATCTACTCTCTTGCGTTTAATTGCAGGACTGGAAGATCTCACCAGTGGCTCTATCCAAATTGATGGAAGAGAGGCCAGCCAAGATGCTCCCGCCAAAAGAGGCTTGGCCATGGTCTTTCAATCTTACGCCCTCTACCCGCACATGAGTGTCTACAAAAATATTGCTTTTCCTCTCAAGATGGCAGGACTAGATAGGAATGCGATAGATGACAAAGTTAGAAAAGCCGCAGAAGTATTGAATTTAAATGACTATTTAGAGCGTAAACCCGCTCAATTATCTGGTGGGCAACGCCAACGTGTGGCTATTGGACGAGCAATTGTTCGTGAACCCTCAGCGTTTTTATTTGATGAACCCCTCTCCAACCTTGATGCAGCCCTTCGGGTGGGGATGCGTCTAGAGATTTCGGAGTTGCACAAACGCCTCAACACTACCATGATTTATGTTACCCACGACCAAGTCGAAGCCATGACGATGGCCGACCGGATTGTTGTCATGAACCATGGCGTCATCGAACAAGTGGGAACTCCTCTCGACCTTTATCGAAATCCCAAAAATTTATTTGTGGCGGGATTTATTGGTTCTCCCAAGATGAATTTTATTACTGGGCCCTGGGCGCACGCGCAAGGCGCGCAGACCGTCGGTATTCGACCAGAACATATTTCGCTTACTCCTGAACAAAGTGAATGGAAGGGGGTTATTAAAATGGCCGAGAGCCTCGGTTCCGATACCTTTTTACATATTCAAGATAGTGGGGTTGCGGAAACCCTAACCATTCGCGCTGATGGAGAGAAAAGTTTTGCGCGAGGACAAGAAGTATTTTTACAACCCAAACGAGATAATTTGCATTTATTCAATGATCAAGGAGAACGTCAGTAGTGCGATTTTCCAATAAAGTTGTTTTTATTACGGGTGCTGCCAGAGGGATTGGGAAATCATTTGCTGAAGCCTTTGCAAAAGAAGGATCCCAAGTCGTCATCGCAGATATTAATCTGGAGCGGGCAAAAAGCACCGCGCACGAAATTGGTTTAAATGCTTTGGCTTTAGAGATGGATGTTACCAAGCAGGAAAGCATTGACCAGGCAGTGGACGCTGCAGTTAGTCAACTCGGAGGTATTGATATTCTTATTAATAACGCTGCCATCTTCACCGCTGCTCCCATTACAGAAATTAAACGTGAAGACTACCAGCAAGTTTTTGACATTAATGTTTCAGGGACGTTGTTTACCCTTCAAGCTGTTGCCAAAAAAATGATTGAACGGGGTAAGGGTGGAAAAATAATTAATATGGCCAGTCAGGCAGGGCGTCGGGGTGAGTCGCTCGTCGCTGTGTACTGTGCCACGAAGGCGGCTGTCATCAGCCTAACCCAATCAGCAGGATTAAACCTAATCAAACACAATATTAATGTGAATGCGATTTCTCCGGGAGTAGTGGACGGTGAACACTGGGACGGTGTAGATGCCTTTTTTGCTAAATATGAGAAAAAACCCTTAGGTCAGAAGAAAAAAGAGGTGGGTGAAAGCGTGCCCTATGGTCGAATGGGACTTCCCAGTGACTTGGTAGGGATGGCCATGTTTTTAGCTAGTGATGATGCTAATTATGTCGTAGCTCAAACCTATAATGTGGATGGGGGCCAGTGGATGAGCTAATGCCTGTGACCTCAAAGCAATTATCAATTCTAGATCTCAACAATGACGCCCTAGTGCACTTTGATGAATCAATTATAAAGCCCACCTATGATCGCTCATTACTGCAAGCCGGTATCGTTCATATTGGAGTAGGAAATTTTCACCGAGCTCATCTTTCTTGGTATTTGCATCGACTCATGCAAAAAGGTATGGATCATGATTGGGCTATTATCGGATCAGGTGTAACTGAGTACGATGTTCCGATGAGAGAGAAATTGGCAAGCCAAGATTTTCTCACCACCTTAATCGAATTAGATCCTGAGGGTAATCAATCCTGTGAGATTGTGGGCTCCATGATTGACTATGTAGCTATTGAGAAAAACAATCAATCTCTTATTCATACAATGTCCCAACCTAACATTCGAATTGTTTCCCTCACTGTCACGGAAGGAGGATATTATATAAATGAAAAAGGTGAATTAAATTTTGATCATCCTGATTTAGTGCATGATTTTGAAAATCCAGAGAGTCCTAGAACTGCCTTTGGTGCAATCGTAGCTGCTCTTGATATAAGACGAAAAGATGGAGTTGGACCTTTTACGGGACTGAGTTGTGATAATCTTATTGAAAACGGAAACAAGCTCAAACAGGTTGTGCTAGCCATTGCCTCCAAAAGAGATTTAGAATTAGCCAATTGGATTAAAGAGAACTGTACCTTTCCTAATGCGATGGTGGATTGCATTGTTCCTCGTACTGGAGAGGTTGAGAGGAATATTGTTAAAAGTATAGGAATTAATGACTTAGTTCCAGTCTCTCATGAAAATTTCAGGCAGTGGGTCATTGAAGATAAATTCTGTGCGGGTCGTCCAGCTTGGGAGGAAGTCGGTGTTCAATTCTCAGATAATGTTCACGGCTATGAGGATCAGAAAATTCGTATCCTCAATGGTGGACATCAGATACTAGCCAATGCGGCTGAACTCTTGAATATTGAAACGGTTCGAGATGCAATGAAAAACCCTTTAATTACTGGGCTTTTAGAAAAAGTCGAGCACAATGATGTCCTTCCTCACGTATCGCCTGTTCCTGGTTTAACCCCTCAAGATTATTTTGCTTTAATAGCAGCTCGATTTGCGAACCCTTCCATTCAAGACACAATTCGAAGAATAGCCTTTGATGGTTCTTCGCGTCACGCCGTCTTCTTAACCCCTTCTATCCGAGATGGCATATCAAAGGATATCTCCATAGAGGGGCTTAGTCTTGTTGAGGCTTTGTGGGCACGAATGTGTGAGGGAACACGAGAGGATGGAACAACGATTGAACCTAATGACCCCTTGTGGTCAGAATTAACCTCAATCGCAAAACAATCAAAAGATCAACCAGAGGTATGGCTCCAACAATCCAAGATTTATGGAGTACTTTCTCAAAATACTCATTTTGTAAATTCTTTTTCGTATTGGTTAAAAGAACTCTATGCAAAGGGTGTAGAGCAAACGATTACTCAGTATCTGAACAATTAATCTTTAAAGTTTTTTGCAACCTCAATAAAAAACTTTTTTGTTTCATCTCTCATTTCTTGGTTTTGTTCTCGCATTTTCTCCCCCATAATAATTAATCCATGTGAGTTTTTTTTAAAAATTTTTTGTTTTAAAAAGGTATCACAAATACGACGTACCGTTGTTCGAGGTAAATTCGTTTCTCTAGAAATACTGCTGTGCGTCACCCCATAGTCAGGATGATCTGCCAGAGCTTGATTAATTTCTTTACTCATTGCTTCGCTATTTGGTTGATTGGAGCTATTTTGGATAGTTTGCTGAATAGTTTTTTTCGTATGATTAATCACGGACAAGACGACAATAAGATGATCAAT
>Ga0181602_10001543_pt1 | contig 20334 bp, 19 predicted proteins | sample 041ome_14_FD_148640 | JGI IMG/M metagenome (GOLD analysis project Ga0181602, IMG submission 148640) | Coastal salt marsh microbial communities from the Groves Creek Marsh, Skidaway Island, Georgia - 041408US metaG (spades assembly) | ecosystem: Environmental > Aquatic > Marine > Intertidal zone...
AAGAATTGCCGATGAGCAGTTCGCTCTTGCCGCCTGATTCAGGTGAGTAAAGAGTCATCGTGACCAGAAATGGCGCACGGGGCCGGTCCGCCGCAGCCCGGCAACAGAAGCGGAGGATGACGACGAGAAAGACCGTTGACGGCGAGAAAGACCGCTGCCTCTCAGGAAAGACTGAGCGCTGATCGCAAGATCAATCGACCCGCCGATGAGCCGGCGTCAGGCTCTCAGACGGGAATGGTCGTAGCGGGTCCGTTCACGGGCTGATGGACGGGGGTTCGATTCCCCCCAGCTCCACTTACGGGGACTCGTAGAAATACGAGTTTTCTCTGGCAGGAATCAGACGGAGTACAGCGCGACGAGTTGATCGAGGGCGGCTCCCCAGCCAGCCTCAAAACCCATCTCATCGTGCTGTTTCGCGTCTGACGCGTTCGCGTGACGAACGACAGCCCGGTAATGGGTGTCGTCGCCATCGGGTTCCATCTCAATGATCGCAGTAAACACAAAGCCGTGTTCAGGTGGTTCTGTGGGCAACAGGCCCGGCTGGAGGCAACTGGTCCAAATAAACGATTGGTTCTCAATGGCTTCCAAAACCGTTCCGGTGCCTTCGTTGCGTTCACCGTTGGGCCCTGTCATGACGGTTCGGAATATGCCACCGAGAACTGGTTCGATCTCGGCTTCTTCAGTCACCCATGGCGCTGGGGTGAACCACTTCATCAAAATGTTGGCATTCGTCCATCCTGTCCAGAGATGTGATGGTGGCACCGCCAGCCAACGTTCAAAACTGAGATCACGATCGGTAAGTGCAAGTGCTCGCATACAAATTGAGATGCTACTGACCGCATGGCTGGAAAAGGTTCGCGATCGCGGTCATTGAGGCGACATACGCTGTTGCGGTGCACAACGCGCTGTTCGTCAACCCAGTGGACCTTCCGATCGAAACTCGAGCCATTGACGGCAACACCGTCGTCAACTGGTGGACGCTTCTCGGCCGCAACACTGATGCCGGGCTTGTCATGGGCATCGCTGAAATCCCTGTTGACGCCCACCGCCCCTCTCGTGGACATCTTCACCCTCAGGCCGAGACCTACGTCATTCTCTCCGGGGTGGCAGAGATGCATATTAACGATGAACCACCTCGCCTGATGCACGCCAATGAGGTTGTGCACATTCCTGGTGGCACAGAGCACATCGCCCTCAACGGAAGTTCAACCGAACCGCTTCGGCTGCTCTACATCTTTTCTGACATCAACTCATTCGACGAGGTCGAATACGAGTTCCCTCCGGGCGCTTAGGCAACTCTCCCTTCGAAAACCAACTCGTCAGCGCACGTAAGATGCCCCATGATGGCAACAGAGGTCTGGGTGAAATGAACTCTTCGGCTAGCGAGTATGTCGATCGTTTCCGTGCGTTCTATCGCGAGCACTTTGATGGCCAATCATCCGATGGAAACTCCATTCAACGTGCCCGCGCCTATCGAGCCGCCCTTGCCGATGCCGGGCTTGCTGGGCTCGACATCCCTCGCCATCTCGGAGGAGTTGGGCTTGACACCGACATCGCTGCCGCCATACAACTTGAGATCAGCGAGCAGGTTCCGCCAGAGGAAAGCATCTTTGGTATCGGCCTCAATATGGCGGTGCCGACCATCCTTGAATTTGGGTCAGAGGACCTGCAACAGCGAGTTATCCCGCCATCGCTTCGGGGCGACGTCATCTGGTGTCAGCTGTATTCCGAACCAGGCGCAGGTTCTGACCTTGCAGGCCTCACCACAAAAGCCGAACAAGACGGTGATGAATGGGTTGTGACAGGCCAAAAAGTGTGGACCTCCGGTGCTCAACATGCTGATCTCGGCATTTTGATTGCAAGAACCGCACCCGATCTGCCAAAGCACAGCGGCATCTCGATGTTTGTGATCAATATGCATCAGCCAGGTGTCACCGTCAGGCCGCTGGTACAGATGACCGGTGTTGCAGAATTCAACGAGGTCTTCCTTGACGAAGCTCGCGTTCCAGCCGGAAATGTTGTTGGAGAACTCAACGGTGGTTGGTCACTCGCAGTTCGTCTTCTTGCTCACGAACGAACGTCCCTTGGTCGAACGTTTACACCAGCCACTGGCCGGTCGAAGACCGGTCGCCAACCACTTCGACACAGCCAATTACACGAGCGCGCTGTCACCCTCGGTCGATCAGATGACCCCGTCATCGCCGACCTGCTTACGCAGGTGTACATCGGTGAACATCTCATCGAGTGGAATGGCGAACGCAATCTGCATCCGTCAATTGGCAAACTCTGGCGCACCCACCAGGGGCGTCTCGCCGCCCAAGTCGCGCATCTCATTGGCGGGCCGTATGCCAGTGCTTGGGAGAAGTCAGACGAAGATGCTGATTATTGGGCCTACCATGTACTGAATTGCCGCGGCATGTCACTTGGCGGAGGCACAGATGAAATTCAGCGCAACACCCTCGGCGAACGTGCGCTTGGGCTTCCTCGTGAACCGTCGACCGATCGCGAGATGCCATTCCGCGACCTTCCGCGCAATTGACCAGAGAACGGGCGGTGAACAACACGTGAAGTCGAGCCCGCCCTGGCTTCAGGTAACCCCGCATGGAATCAAACTTCGCATCCGGGTGGTGCCAGGGTCGTCACAAAGTTCGATCGCGGATACAACAACGACTGAGCTTCGTATCCGAATAGCCGCTCCTCCGGTCGACGGCAAAGCCAATCAAGAACTGCAGAAATTCTTAGCCAAGATCTTTAGGGTTCGACGCTCAGCAGTGACCATCGTTAACGGCGCCTCCGCGAGAGTGAAGTCAATTGAGATCGCTGGTGATGCAGCCTCGCTCACAGCACGAGCACACACGCTCTAGGGTTGCGCTATGGATCTTCACTCGTGCATCGATGATGCCGACGCATTGCGGTCACTGTTTCGCTCACCATCCCAGCGGGCCCTCGACAAAGAAATCGATCACATCGATGACGCCGCAGCACGAATGATCGGTGCATCTCCGCTATTTATTCTCGCAACGAGCAACGGCGAACGAGTCGATGTCTCGCCGCGTGGTGGCACCCCCGGCTTTGTCAAGGTCATCGACGAACACCGCATCGCATTTGGTGACCTCGCCGGGAACAATCGCATCGACTCATACCGAAACCTTCTTGATCATGCATCAGTGGCGATGCTCTTCATGATTCCCGGGCTTGAAGAAACAATGCGCGTGAACGGGTCTGCATCTGTCACCACTGATGCAGATATTCGGGAAATGTGTGCAGATGGTGATCAGGTACCTAATCTTGCAATCGTCGTCAGCGTCACCACCTGTTTCATGCACTGCGGGAAGGCCATGCGGCGATCAAATATCTGGGATAATTCAACCTGGCCGACCGACAGTGAACGCCCGAGTGGTGCCGAACTTCTTGCTTCGCACCTTGGAGTGAGTAACGAAGTTGATGCAGTTGCTTCCTCGCTTGAGGAGGGTTACCGGGCAACCCTTTGGCAGCCGGGTGGGGCTGGCTAGATAAGAACCGCTCACCCTCGCCAGCCGCCTGCATTAATTGCTAATTAGCACGACTTGCAAATTACGGCCGCAACCCGCGACAATGTTGTTGTGCGCAGTCCTGAACAACTTGCCGAACGGTTCCGCTCGCAGGGGCTGAAAGTCACCCCGCAGCGCCAGTTGTTGTTCTCGTTGTTGCACGACAACGCTGAGCATCCAACTGCTGAGTCGTTGTACTCGATCGCATCGCAGCAGATGCCCGGAATTTCGCTACGGACGGTGTACCAAACGCTCAGCGACCTCACTGATATGGGGGAACTTGGTCAGGTCACTCTTGACGGCGGTGCGGTGCGCTTCGACCCAAATCTGGCCGATCACCACCATGCTGTCTGCGACGAGTGTGGCTCGATCGCTGATGTCATCGTCAATCACCTCGATGCGGTCTCAATCAGTGAGCCAACCAATTTCTCACCATCGTCAACATCGGTGGTGTTCCATGGGAGATGCGCCCGCTGCACGGGTTCTGCGCAGACCTCTCGCCTGTCCAATCAACAACCAACAATCTCACCAACCAAATAAGGAGAAATGATGTCCGACCAATGCCCAGTCGTCCACGGCGTAAACCCACCGACGACAACCGCTGCTAACCAACACTGGTGGCCAGAGCAACTCAATCTGGGAATTCTCCATCAGGGACATCCAGCCTCGAACCCGATGGATGATGACTTCGACTACGCGAAGGAGTTCGCGTCACTCGACCTCGGTGCAGTCAAGGCAGACCTCGAAGCCATGATGACCGACTCTCAAGAGTGGTGGCCTGCAGACTACGGCCACTACGGCGGTCTCATGATCCGTATGGCGTGGCACGCAGCCGGCACCTACCGAATCGAAGACGGACGTGGTGGAGCCGGAACCGGCAACCACCGATTTGCCCCACTCAACAGTTGGCCCGACAACGGCAACCTTGACAAGGCTCGCATGCTCCTGCTTCCTATCAAGCAGAAGTACGGCCGCAAGATCTCATGGGCTGACCTCATGATTCTCGCCGGCAACGTGGCGCTCGAGTCGATGGGATTCAAGACGTTCGGCTTCGCAGGTGGTCGTGAAGACATCTACGCACCAGAAGATGACATCTACTGGGGTCCAGAAACTGAGTGGCTTGGTGACAAGCGCTACTCCGGTGACCGCGAGCTCGCAAACCCACTGGGCGCAGTGCAGATGGGTCTCATCTATGTGAACCCCGAAGGCCCAAATGGCAACCCTGACCCAATTGCATCAGGTGCTGATATCCGCGAAACATTCCGCCGCATGGCAATGAATGACGAAGAAACTGTCGCCCTCGCAGCTGGTGGCCACACCTTCGGCAAGGCACACGGTGCGGGCGACCCAGCCCTCGTCGGCCCTGAGCCAGAAGGTGCTCCAATTGAGCAGCAGGGAACCGGTTGGAAGAATGCTCACGGCACTGGTGTTGGTGGAGATGCAACCACAAGCGGTATCGAAGGGGCATGGACACCAACCCCGACACAGTGGGACAACTCCTACTTCGACATGTTGTTCGGTTACGAATGGGAACTCACTCACAGCCCGGCAGGTGCGCAGCAGTGGAAGCCAACCGATCCAGCCGCAGCTGATCTGGTTCCGGATGCGCATGACCCCAACAAGCGTCATGCTCCAATGATGACGACTGCCGACATGGCGATGCGGTTCGACCCGATCTACGAGCCCATTTCACGGCGTTTCCATGAGAACCCTGACGAGTTCGCAGATGCGTTCGCTCGCGCCTGGTTCAAGTTGACGCACCGCGACATGGGGCCAAAGGCTCGCTACATCGGACCAGAAGTTCCAAGCGAAGACCTCATCTGGCAGGATCCAGTTCCTGCGGTTGATCACGCCCTCGTCACAGATGCTGAAATTGCGTCGTTGAAGGCTGACATCCTTGCATCAGGTCTCACCACTGGCGAACTTGTTGCGACTGCATGGGCATCAGCTTCAACCTTCCGTGGTAGCGACAAGCGAGGCGGCGCTAACGGTGCTCGTATCCAGCTCGCTCCTCAGAACGGTTGGGAAGTGAATGACCCAGATCAGTTGCGTCGAGTGCTCTCTGTTCTCGAAGGAATTCAGAGCAACTTCAACGCCTCTGGCTCGAAGATCTCGATGGCTGACCTCATTGTCCTCGCAGGCACAGCAGCCGTTGAGTCCGCTGCAGCAGCAGGTGGCGTTTCGATCTCTGTACCATTCACTCCTGGCCGCACTGATGCAACCCAGGAAATGACCGATATCGAATCGTTCGCACCTCTCGAGCCAAAGGCTGACGGGTTCCGCAACTTCCTCGGCAAGGGTCACGCCCAAAATGCTGAGCATCTGCTCGTTGATCGTGCCCAGTTGCTCACGCTGAGCGCACCAGAAATGTCAGTGCTCGTCGCTGGTCTTCGTGTTCTCGGAGCAAATGCTGGAGGTTCACAACACGGTGTACTCACCGATCGCGTTGGAGTTTTGTCAAACGACTTCTTCGTGAATCTCCTCGACCTCAACAATGTCTGGTCGGCAACCTCAGACGCGCAAGACGAGTTTGAGGCACGCAGCCGGACATCTGGTGACGTCAAGTGGACGGGTACCCGCAACGACCTGGTCTTTGGTTCAAACTCACAGCTTCGTGCAATTGCTGATGTGTACGCCTCATCAGACTCTGGCGAGAAGTTCGTGCGTGACTTCGTCTCAGCATGGACGAAGGTCATGAACCTCGACCGCTTCGACCTGGCCTGAGACTGGCTGGGCCATCGTTTCGCATTCTCACCCGAGCGTTTGTCGCTCGGGTGAGAATGAAGACGAACCAATCTTGAATAAACGAGCACCGACGAAGCAGACTGTCGTCTCGTGACCTCACACTCTTTCCCAATTCTCGAGGAATCTGCTGTTCGCACTTCTCTTGCCGACGACATGTCGGTCTGTGGCACATGTCGCCTTTGTGTTGACCTGTGCGATGTATTTCCATCGCTCTTCGATGCTCTGTCGATTGTCGACGGCGAGAACCCTCAACTGCTCACACCTCACCAGCAGGACCTGATCTCAGATAATTGTTTCCATTGCGGCGCTTGTCTAAACCGTTGCCCGCATCGAGGGCCATCAAGCGATTACGACATCAATATTCCGCTGTCCTTCCTCGAACTAATGCAGGTGCGCCGTACAAATGGTCAACTCACGGCTCGGCAACGCATTGCATCTCTCATGCTCTCCTCTCCCGATGTGATTGGGCCGATTGCATCTCGATTGTCAACTTTCACCAACTGGTTCACTCGACGACCTGGTTCGCTTCGTCGAAGAATCGTCACTGCTCTCACCGGAATCTCATCATCTGCGCAACTGCCGTCAATTTCTCCTCAGCGATTCTCAGGCTGGTTTCGTGAACAGAACGCCGTCAGCCCGACAGATGATCCCAGTGTCTCGGTGTTCCCGACATGCGTTGTTGAATATTTCGCAACCGACCTCGGCCAAACAGTTACTGAAGAACTGAACTCGCAGCAGGTGTCCTGCACCCTCGCCACCACGACCTGCTGCGGGGCCGAGGAACTACGGTCAGGGCGCGTCCAGGCATTCCGTAAGCGTGTTCGACGGCTGATCAAGGTTCTCGCGAATGGACCTTCTGATACTCCGATCATGGTGATGACCCCCTCGTGCCTAGCTCACCTTCGCACGAACTTGCTCGGTCACTGTGACCCTGATCAACAGCAAACTGCGGCAGCCATTGTCGACCGACTTCGAAGCCCTATTGAAGTTCTGGCAGAACCGAATAATTCAGCACCAACAACGGTGGTAACTGAGACCACTCCAACTTCACCCTCAACCACCGTGGTGCTGAACAATCCACACACGACCGACGCCGAGAGCATCGCAATTCACCGTGCCGCCACCGAGGGAACATCCGAGGCGCAGGTCATTGAAGATGCCGGAATGACGATGGGAGCGTGGGCGCTTCGACAGCAAAATGAAGCCAGCATGCATCGCGTCATTGGACGCATGGCAGAGCGACTACCGGCACAAGATGACCACCCCCGCACTCTGGTGAGATCCGGCCTCATCACATCTCAACTCCTTTGCAATGAAACCGGTGATCGCGCCGTTGACCCCACAGTTCTTTTCATTCGAACAAAGAGCCAATACGAGTAAGTTCGAGGCGGATTTCGTCAACTACTCTGACGGTATGGGCCAACACTCGCTGAGCATCTCCACGACGTGCCCACAGGTCGATATCGCCCGACGGCTCGCTGATGACGTGCTGTTCCCAGCCACGGTTGAAACCGATCGCAGCGGGAAAATTCCAACTCAGCAGTTACAGGCCATTCAAGATGCTGGGCTCTACGGCATTTTCTCGACTGAAGCAGTTGGGGGCTCAAACCTTTCTGATGGTGATCGAAACTTGGTGATCGAGGCCCTTGCTGGCGGTTGTCTGACCTCAACGTTCATCTGGCAGCAACATGCCGGACCGGCGTCAGCCACTGCAGCCTGCGAGGGTGCAGCCCACCGATATGCGGAAGGGCTTGCCCGAGGCGATATTCGTGGTGGAGTTGCGTTCGCACATCTTCTGCGCCAGGGGCCGCCAGTTCTCCGGGCCGAGCCTTGTGCTGATGGGTGGCAGATTTCGGGCACCGCGCCGTATATCACTGGCTGGGGCGACGTCGACATCGTTCTCATTGCTGCACGATGCCAAGATTCGATTATCTGGGGAATTGTTCCCGGTATTGAATCCGCCACGATGTCAGCTCGCATGCTTGAACTCGCCGCAGTGAACTCAACATCGACAGCGGTTATCACCTTCGACCAGCATGTCATCACGAGTGACGACATCACATCAGTTGTGCCCTTTGATACTTGGCTTGAGAACTATCGAATGGGGTTACGAGCAAATGGATCTCTTGCGCTCGGCCTCACAGGACGGTGCCTTTCCCTGCTTGGCCCCTCAGATCTTGATCATGAATACCTAGCCGCTCGTGAGCGCCTCGATGCCGCAACAGTCGATGAACTTCCAGCCGCTCGGGCCAACGCGAGCGACCTGTGTATGCGCTCCGCAACGATGCTCGTCGCAGCCTCAGGGGGCGGCGCAGTTGCACTCTCTCACCACGCGCAACTGTTGGCCCGCCAAGCGATGTTTCTGCTTGTGCAAAGCCAAACAAGCGAAATTCGTGGTCACCAGCTCGCACGCACGTTCTGATCATCTCAACCAATTGAGATCTTCATGAAGATGACGACTACGGTCATCTCATGACGAATGGCCCGATTCATGACGTTATTGAGCGCTGGCACCTGCACATGCGGGGCCAACTTCACGGTGGCCTCGATGAGCTGTTGCATGATGATGTCGTCTTCTTGTCGCCGGTTGTCTTCACGCCTCAAGAGGGCAAAGCCATCACCATGCTGTACCTCAACGCAGCAAGTCAGGCACTCCCAGGTGACGCATCAAATGTGGCCGAGGCAATCGCAGATGGCAACGACTCCTCTGGAAAATTCCGTTACACCAAGGAAATTGTGGACGGCCATCATGCGATGCTCGAATTTGAGACCACTGTCGATGGAAAAGCAGTGAACGGTGTCGACATCATCACCTGCGACGATGATGGGAAAATCGTCGAATTCAAGGTGATGGTTCGTCCGTTACAAGCAGTGAACGCCGTTCATCAGCAGATGGGACAAATGCTCGAGCGCATGAAGTCGCTCAATGACTAAATTGCGTTGACGTTATCGAAGTGCGTCTTGGCAGTCTGCTGCCCGAAGTGACTGCTCAAGGTAGGCGCTGTACCCGGTTTCACCGAGGGCCTCGAGGTCGCTCTCACGAGTAATTGACACCTCGTTGAACCAACCGATGAAGTCAGTGGTGCATTCGAAGTTGTCACATTCGCAGGCACCATCGGCCTTGGCTGTTGCTTCGGCGATGAGGTCTCCGCCTCCACACCCTGCGAGCGCCAACATCCCAACAGTTGTTGCGAAGATAGTTGCGAGTCGTTTCACATCAGATTTCATCATCATGTGGGCAGTGTCGCGCATAAAGATTTTTCGTGCAATCAAATTTCTGCTTCAGCCTGCCGCACGATCTGTTCGAATAGTTCAACTCCGGTCGAAATGAGTTCATCGGGAAAGTCGTAGCCAGCGTTGTGGATCGGTAGGTGCGCCTCACCGGCGCCGAGAAGCACCAGACAACAAGGGAAACGTTCAGTGAATAAGCCGAAATCTTCCCCTGCTCGCATGCCGACCTCGGGTGTGATGATGTCGTGCCCACAACTTTCAGCCGCTCGCCGAACGCGTTCTGTGACATCAAGGTCGTTCACGTTCGCAAAGAAATCTTCGACGACTTCGATCTCAACTGAGAGCCGGTCGCGCGCTGCTAGATGATCGGCGATGGCAGTGATCTCTGCCTGAAGCTTGGCAAGGCCTTGGTTCGTTGCGGTGCGGATCGTGAAGTGAACTTCTCCCTCACCTGCAGCAATGCCGTAGGCAATTGACCCGATCGACACGTGTACCGGCGTCACCAATCGAAATTCCGGGTCGTGCTGGTCAGCAATCACAAGGGCATCAGCTTCTCGTAACAGGTCAGCGACCGCAAGCGAAGGGTTCTCACCTTTTTCTGGTTCGCTCGCATGTGCAACCCGCCCGGTAAATCGAACGACGAAACTTCTCACTGCTGCGGTAATCGAGCCCGGCTTGATCACCATCGAGTGCATCGGAAATCCCGGCATGTTGTGAATTGCGACTGCGAAGTCGGGGGTGAAGCGACTGAATGCTTCATCGTTCAGCACCGCAGCCGCCCCGGTTCCGGTTTCTTCTGCTGGCTGGAATAACAGATGCACAACCCCTCGCGTCAGCGGTCGCTCTGCGAGAGCCTCACCTAAACCCGCAATCATCGCCATATGCCCGTCATGTCCACACTTGTGCGAAACCCCCACCGTTGTTGAGGCATACCCATCAACATCAACTTCGGTAATCGGGAGCGCATCAAGTTCGCAGCGAAACAGCATTGTTGGGCCTTCGACACCGCTGTCGAAGGTCACGATCACACCCGTTCCCCCGATTCCGGTGACGATTTCTGTCGGGTTGAACTGCTGCATGAACGTAACGACTCGTTCGGCGGTCGCATGCTCGCTGTGGGCTAGTTCTGGGTGGGCGTGCAGCTCGTGGCGAAACGATGTCAACAGATCAGACATAGATCCAGTGTACGAAGGCGTTCGCTGTTGAAGGGCACGAACTATTTGTCGTTCTGAGACCCGAAGATGGTCGGGGCTCCGCGCTGAGACCAATCGGGTGCACCCGGAATCACACGACCGTCGACGGTCACCGACTGCTGCGCTTCCCCACCGATCACTGTTCCGGAACGTTTTCCGGTGACGCCGTTCGCTCCAATACCAAGAATTGGGTATGAGTCAGCACGAGAGTAGGTCTGCAGCAACAGCGGACGTGGGCGTGGCGATGTATTTGCAACCGAGCCATGCACGAGACAGCAATTGTGGACGGTTACCGAACCAGCGGGGCCATCGAGCCACACCATTTCGTCCATACTGAGAGCGGCGATATCACTGTCGTTCATCGCACCACCCCATGAGCCATCCTGCCGGTAAAGGTTGTAGAGCGTTCCGAGATGACTGCCCGGAAGCACTCCCATCGGGCCCATTTCGGCGTCGATGTCATCGAGGTATACCCCAATGGTCAGCGGACTGAAATCGGTGTGTGGCCAGAACTGAATGTCTTGATGCCACTCAACCGCTTCCCCACCGTCTGACCACTTGAAGTTGAGTTTTGAGTGGTGGTAGCGAACCGGCCCACCAAGTACCTGTACTGCCAGCTGAGCGGCCGGTCCTTCCAACGCAAATCTTGCAAACGTGTCATGCTGATCGACTGGCGAATTCAACCGGCGAAGGCGGGGCGACTCGGCACAATGCCCATCTTCGACATCAAAACGTGAGTTCGACGACTCAACCGTTCGGCTTTCGTCGACAAATGCTGCGGCAACTTGCTGCAGTTCTGAGAGCCATGGGTCTGTGACATAACCGGGTAGGTGCAGGTAGCCATCGGTGTCATATGCCGACACGTCGACGCCCTGAACTTCGTCTACTGACATCAGATCCCCCTGTCGTTTCACCGGCCGTCGCTCAAGTAAAGGTCAGCCCGCTGAACTCTCCGGATTTCCACCAGTGCTCGAGGTACTCAAAGTACGCAACCGGACCCTCGATGAACGCACCACCGTTGAGTTGCTGGTCGCCGTCGAGCGGCTTGCCCTCGTTGTTGTAGTAACCCGGGGTGCAGTCTGGTGATCCGATCACCGAACCTTGCCGCCCTTGAATTCGTGTCAACCATTGGTTGACGTCTTCTGCACTCGACTCAACGCGAGTTGCCCCAGTGTTCTCCGCGTGTGACACCACCGCCGCAATTGCATCGCTCGCCTCGACATAGTTGTGAGGAACATTTGAAATGAGGTTTGCCGCCTGCGCCGTTGCGAGCACGAACAAATTCGGGAAGCCATCGACATGCGTGCCGTGCAGGGTTCGCATACCTGCAGCCCAATGCTGCTCAAGTGACGAACCGTTCTCGCCAATGATCTGGAACCCGGAGCGACGTGAAAGATCGGTGCCAACTTCAAACCCTGAGGCAAACACAATGCAATCAACTTCGTAGTGCTGCCCATTCGCCCAGATGCCAGTTGCATCGATCCGCTCAACCCCTTGGCCGTCGGTGTCAACAAGTGTCACACTTGGCCGGTTGTAGGTCTGCAGATACTCGTCGTGGAAGCAGGGCCGCTTACATAGCTGGCGGTACCACGGTTTCAGCGCCTCGGCGGTCGTCGGGTCGGTGACGATCGCATCGACCCGAGCTCGGATCTCTTCCATCTTTTCGTCGTCAGACTCTTCGTAGGCCGCAAGCGTCGTTTCCGGGCCAAGTTCTGCTCCGGCCATCACTCGAGCAGCGACCCGGTCGCGAACCCTCTGAGAAATGTCGGTCCAACCGTCCATCACCAAGTCGACATCGGCATATCCACCTGTTTGGAGCAACGTGAAGTTGCGTAGCCACTCGCGCTGCCAGCCTGGCTCAAGTGATGCGAACCACTCAGGATCGATCGGATGATTGTTGCGAACGTCGATCGACGATGGGGTGCGTTGAAACACAAACAGTTCACCGGCATCACGACCAAGTTTTGGTATGCACTGCACTGCGGTTGCACCAGTGCCGATGATCGCAACTCGTTTGTCGCCGAGTTTGTTCATTGGCACGTCTGCGGGCCCACCCCCGCAATAGTCGTAATCCCAACGGCTCGTGTGAAATGCATGACCAGAGAACGTGTCGATACCGTCGATTCCGGGAAGTTTCGGTCGGTGAAGTGGACCCGTTCCAGTCGCAACAAACTTCGCCGTGAAGTTGTCCCCACGATCCGTTGTGATCCGCCACCGATTGATGGCTGCCTCCCATGACACCTCGGTGACGCTGGTCGAGAGCAACGCATTCTCGTAGAGCCCGAAGGTGGTTGCAATGCGTTGTGCATGCGCAAATATTTCGTGAGCTGGAACATATTTTGCCGATGGAACCGTGCCGGTTTCCTCAAGAAGCGGCAGGTAGATCATTGCTGCCGTATCGCACATCGCACCCGGGTACCGATTCCAGTACCAGACACCGCCAACATCACCTGCGGCATCGAGCAGTCGGACGTCGTCGATACCGGCTTTACGCAGTGCCGCCCCGGTGACAAGGCCTGAGAAGCCGGCGCCAACAATTGCAACAGTGACATCGTCGTGCAACGAGTCGCGCTCGGTTCGCTCTGTGTACGGGTCGTCGATGATGCCTGCGAATCGACCTGTGGGCTCTAAGTACTGGTTATTTCCGTCTGAGCGCAGGCGCTTATCGCGTTCTGCAAGATAGCGCTCACGAAGTTCTTGGCGCCGTTCTTCGGTGACTCCTGGTTGCTCTGTCATTACCGCCCCCTTGGCAAAAGATACGCAGGAACTCCCACCCTGTACGTGGCGGAGTCGGCAGCGCTGTCAAACACGCACCCTTCGTGCATAAACCTATCCCCACGAGCAATCACTCCTTCAGGCACGGTCATCTGTCTGATGACGATGTCACCGCCGCACCCAAGACAACTCACCCGAACTTCAGCCATCGCTCGGACTCAAACCTTGTCACACACCAACACGGTCGACAATCTCAGCAGTGAGGCGAATCGATGTCATTCGCTCCTCGACAAACGGTGTCGAATGCGACACGATGAGTTCGTCAGCACCTGAGTGGGCGAGAAATTCGTCGAGATACGACGCGACCTCTCGAGGTGTACCGACCGCCGAGTACTGCATCATCTGCAGCAAGTTCTGGCCCTGCGGCATTGACAACACCTGATCTGCCTGCTCGTCGGTGTACTCAACTCCCTTTGGCACGATCAATGCGACGCGCTCACGAGCCGCGGCATGGAACTGCTTGAGAGCATCATCTGAAGACTCAGAACAAAACACATTTGCTGCCGCAATGACGTGGGGCTCAGCGAGCCGCTCAGATGGAACAAATGACCGCCGGTATTCCTTTACCGCTTCGATCAATGCTCCTGGCGAGAAGTGAGAGGCGAAGGCATAGGGCAGTCCCAAAGCTGCGGCGAGTTGTGCGCCAAAGAGCGATGAGCCAAGGATGTACATCGGCACTCGAGTTCCCGCACCAGGAATTGCTGCGACGCCATCTGCCCGGTCAACCCCGTCTAGCAGGTCGCGAAGTTCTGCGACGTCAGACGGAAATGTGTCTGATGAGGTGTGATCTCTGCGCATCGCGCGCAAGGTCACCTGGTCGCTGCCTGGCGCCCGTCCGAGCCCTAATTCAATTCGGCCCGGGTGCAGGGTTGCGAGCGTGCCGTATTGCTCTGCGATCACGAGCGGGGCATGGTTGGGAAGCATTACTCCCCCGGCTCCTAGCTTGATCGTCGACGTGTGAGCTGCAACATGGGCGATGAGCACGGCCGGCGACGATGATGCAACGGTCGGCAGGTTGTGGTGCTCGGCGTACCAGACCCGCGAATAGCCGCATTGCTCTGCGAGTTGTGCCATCTCAACGCATGAGTTCAGGCCGTCAACAATGGACGTGCCGCGACGCACCCGAGCGAGATCAAGCATCGAGAGTGTTCCGACCATGATGCAAGTCTGCCATCTGCGAGTCACCTGTGCGTGACCGACGGCACTACCGTCGTCAACATGGCGCTGATCAGTGTTCAAGAACTCGCTGCACGAATCGCACGGCACGACGATGACCTCGTCGTGTGTGACGTCCGTTTTGATCTCTCAGACCATGATCGCGGCCGGCGCGATTACGACGCCGCCCACATAGTCGGCGCCCGATTTGTTGATCTTCACCACGAGCTTGCGCTCCATGACGGAACATCACCAACAGGCGGTGGCCGCCATCCACTTCCAACGACGGGGCAGTTCGCGCAGGTGCTCGAACGACTCGGCATCACACCGTCGTCATTTGTCGTTGCTTACGACGATGCTGGGGGCGCCGTAGCAGCACGTCTGTGGTGGATGCTGAGGTCGGTTGGCCACCAGCATGTGGCTGTTCTTGACGGCGGATATCCGGCCTGGGTGGCGGCAGGAGCCCCCACCGAATCTGCAACTCCAGTGGTGGAACCCTCGACCTACGACGTCCCGCCCGAGTGGTCTGGGGTGGTGACGGCTGATGAGGTCGTTGCAGCAATTGAGAGCGGACGCACAGTGATCGACTCTCGGGCCGAGATTCGTTACCGAGGTGACACCGAGCCGCTTGATCCGCGCGCCGGGCATGTTCCCGGGGCGGTCAATCTCTTTCATGGAGGCCATCTCAGCGAGGGTGGATATCACCGACCCGTGTCTGAACTTCGAGATCGGTTCAACGCGATCGAACTCGGGCAGCAGCCGATCGTGTATTGCGGAAGCGGTGTGACCGCCTGTCACAACCTGCTCGTCATGTGCACCCTTGGAATTGCTGAACCAGGAGAGGCATTGCTGTACCCCGGCTCGTGGAGCGAATGGTCACGCGACGAGAACCGCCCCGTCGCAACGGGCGACCTACCCTGATGCCGATCTTCTGGCGTTAGCGAACGGCGAGCAGGTCAACCACAAAGATGAGGGTCTCACCCGGCGCGATCACTCCTCCGGCTCCCTGGTCTCCGTAGCCCATATGTGGCGGAATCGTGAGGCGACGGCGACCACCGACGCGCATTCCGGTTACGCCCTGATCCCACCCGGAGATGACGTATCCCGCTCCGAGTTGAAAATCAAATGGCATGCCGCGGTTCCACGATGCATCAAATTCAGCACCGGTGCTCCATGACACGCCGGCATAGTGGACAATGACCGTGGCGCCCGGCATAGCAGGATCGCCATCACCAACAATTTCATCTTCGATCACGAGTTCCGCTGGTGGCTCACCTTCAGGCACAGAAATTTGTGGACGTTCACGATCTTCGCTCATGCCTTCACCCTACTGGCAGGCACTGATCACGTCGATTGCATCTCGCATTGCGTCAATCATGGTGTCGCACTGCTCATCGGTGATGTCGAGCGACAGAGCGATGAATCCACGTGGGGCGAAATAACAACCACGATGTAACAGTTCGTGAAAAAGCAACTGCTTGAGGTCAGGGTCAGAGTGTTCAAGATCGTGAGGCCCTGTCACTGGTTGGTTAACGGTGTGGATTGCCATCATCGACCCAACACCTGTCACCACAAGTGGCAAGTCGGAGGCGTCAAAGAGTTCGCTGAGACGAGAGCGAAGCCTCTCTCCTCGCTGAAAGAGTTCGGTTAGCGCATTTTCTGACAGCAGTTCGCTGAGCGCTGCTGTAGCGGCTGCCATTGACACCACATTGTTGTTGAACGTTCCACCATGTGTGAGAGTTCCACCGCGAGCTGGGTCGAACGCCGCCATCACATCTGCACGTCCACCGAATGCCCCAAACGTCATTCCACCGGCAAGATATTTACCGAGCGTGGTGAGGTCGGGCAGCACTCCTGTTCGCTGCTGTAGGCCACCTGCGCTCATCCTCGACGTCATCACTTCGTCAAAAATGAGGAGCGCACCAGTGTCATCACATTCACGGCGAAGAGCCTCGAGATACTCCTGTTGAGCAGGGATGCATCCGCCTGCCCCCATCATGGGTTCGATCAACACCGCCGCTACTGACGTGTCGATCATCGACAACATGTCGATGTCGTTGTAACGGATTCGTATGAAATCAAACGGCGCGAGCAGAGCCTCGCCGCCATGACCAAAGTACAGCAGCCCCCCGTGATAGGCCCCGTCACAAACGACAATCCGGTCTCGGCCAGTGTGGTGCCGAGCAAGTTGTAGCGCCATGAGGTTTGCTTCTGTTCCGGAGTTCGTGAATCGCACCTGTTCGATTGATGGAAAACGATCGACTACTGCCTCAGCAGCACGAATTTCGTCGGTATGAACCCCACCAAAGCTCCAACCCTTCTCAAGGGCCGCAGTGACGGCAGCTCGCACCGGTGCGGGGTCGTGACCGAGAAGCCCTGCCGAGTAGTCGCCAAGGAAGTCGACGTAGGTATGCCCGTCAACATCAGTCAGTTGAGATCCCGTCGCCGATGCAACTCGAAATGGAAACGGCTGAACATCAAGCACTGACCTCGTCGATCCACCCGGCATCACGTTTGATGCTCGATTAAAGAGTTCTTTCGACTGCGGCCTTCGTTCGGCGTAGCGATGTTCTGCAGCCTCGCGCTGCGCACCGAAAGTTGACATGCTCACATTGTGCCCGGTGACATGGCTCACCGATGAGGCGGCGCTCACGTCCCCGGAACAATGCGCGGCCTAGGTTTCGCTGCTCAAGCGTTTCGTTGAGCGAGCAATGAACAGCGCCACACCAATGATGAGCACTCCCGAGACGGCGACAAGAAGTGGCGCACGACCTTCCCCTGGGAAAAAGTGAGCAATCGACCACGGCACATAGATCAATAGGGAACCTGCGCCGACAAACGACAGCAGCACCTGACCGGGTCTTGCTCCAAGAGCCAAGCAACCGAGCGCAGTTGCAAGTCCGAGCACGGTGCCGACATCGGTCGATTCAATTCCAACTATTGCCGGACCAGCAACAACCGCCACACCACCGATTGCCAACAGCACCGCAGGAACGCGAACGGGAATCCGTTCTCCAACCCAATAGGCGACAAGTCCAATCAGCCATACCGCGACTCCGGCTTCAAACACGTCGTCGTTGAATTGCATCAGCGATGTTGGAACCGTCAGCACGAGCGACAGCACGCCACCGACGAGAAACGCCGACACGAGGTCGTCATTGTCATCTCGGGCAGGCAACTCGCCGAATCCGATCATCACCATCGAGGAGACCGCAAGCAGTATTGACCCAGCGATTGACCATTGGTCAATCATCAGCATCGAACCGACGACCATGCCGATGCCACCGACCATTGCGGTGATCACTGGAAACGTCCAGATCTCTTGCTGCCCGATGAGGATGAACGCGAACGCAACACTCCAGACCACAACACCGACACCGGCGAGTTCCCACCATTCGTTCATTGCGCTACCAATCGCAACGAGGAGTCCTCCGAGGAACGTCGTTTGCTGAATCGGTCGCTCTCGACCACGCCACAACACCCCACTCAACACTGCAACAAGACTTGCTGCGCCGAAGACAACTCGGTGTTCATCCGCCCACCCGTACGCCGGTACTGGGGCCATTGCGTCATACATCGCGACTCCGCCGGCCGCACCGAGACCGGCCGTACCGGCAAGCCAGAGGCTCCACTTGAGGCGACGCAGTGCGTCGTCTGCATGTTCGCTAACAAGCGTTCCACCGACGACCCCCGCAAGCGCCACCGCCGCCGGCAGTCCAATGCGCCAGCCGGTTGCAAGGTCGGGCCAATACTGCGCGACCAGCAAGATGGCGCCTATCGCAGCGAGCAAACCACCGAGGTAGCCAAGTGCTTCGGCAACAAGTGGGATGCCCCGCTCATTGCGGCCAGCATGATGCTCAAGTTCACCAGCAGCAGGTTCATTGCTCTGCTCGAACGAAATGATTGCCTGTACTTCATCGTCAGACAGCAGACCCGCCGAATGCCAGCGTTGAAGCCACGTGTTCAGCACGTCGCTCACAGGTGCGGGCGCAGTATCGGCGTGTCGAGCCCGCGATCGCTTTGTAAGCCACACGATGATGCCAATTACGGCGATGATCTCGAATCCGCCGAGGAACATCGCTCTCCTTTCGTCACGAACAGCATGTCATAGCGCCGCTGATCGCAACGACGACCAGTTCTCGCTAGCGGGAACCCTGCCCATCATCGACACGAATCACTGTTCCGGTGACGGCATCCGATGCCGGTGAGCACAGGTACAGGAGCGTGCTGTCAAGCTGCGCCGGATTTGCAATTCGCTTTCGTGGGAAATGTTGCGAAATGTCGCCCATTCGTTCGAGCATTCCATCCATCATTTCTGATTCGAATGCACCTGGTGCAATGCAGTTGACGTTGATTCCGTAGCGGCTCCACTCGACTGCGAGCACCTCGCTCATTCGAGCAATCGCAGCTTTCGACACCGAGTACAGGGCTGCGCCCTGACCGGCGTAGTGAAATGCGGCAATGCTCGCAATGTTGACGATTCTCCCCTGCTTCTCAGCAGCGATCAGGCGGCGGGCAACTTCACAGGCCAAAATCCACGGGCCCCGGACATTCGTATCAAGCACGCTGTCGATGAGTTCGGTCGACATCTTGTGGGCGCGTTGAGCGTCCGGAACTCCGGCGTTATTCACCGCAATCGTGACGGTTCCGCATGCTTCTTCGGCAGCTGCGATCCCCTCGATGATTGAGTCGGCATTGGTCGTATCCATCACGACAGGGTGTGCATGCCCGCCCTCTGATTCAACCAGACGAGCAATTTCGTCGAGACGCTCTTTTCGACGGCCGGTTGGGACGACGATCGCACCAGCGTTTGCGAGCACACGGGTGAACCTCCAGCCAAGTCCTGAGGTTCCACCAGTAACGACTGCAACCTGCCCAGACAGATCATGTGAGATGTTTGGAAGCGGATAATCACTCATCTCCACATCCTTGCCGACGGCCTCACATTTCTTGCTGTCGCAGGTGTAAACGCTTTTTGCCAACTACAAAATTTGCGAGAGGAACAACTTGGTGCGCTCCTCCTGCGGATTGGTGAAGAAGTGCTCTGGCGTTCCCACCTCAACAACCTCGCCGGACTCCATGAAGACCAGCCTGTCCGCAACCTCTCGAGCGAATCCCATCTCGTGAGTGACGACCATCATCGTCATTCCTCCTCGAGCGAGGTCTTTCATGACGTCGAGAACTTCAGCGATCATCTCAGGGTCAAGTGCCGAAGTCGGTTCGTCGAACAACATCACCTTTGGCTCCATGGCGAGAGACCGAGCAATGGCAACACGCTGCTGCTGGCCACCTGACAATTGGCCTGGATACTTCTGTGCCTGCTCAGGGATTCCAACACGCTCAAGCAACTCCATCGCTTTTTGTTCAGCTTCAACCTTCGATTTCTTGCGAACCCACACTGGTGCAAGGGTGATGTTGTCAATGACGCTGAGGTGTGGAAAGAGGTTGAACTGTTGAAACACCATGCCAACCTCAGAGCGAATCCGCTCAATGTTGCGGGTGTCATTGGTGAGCTCGATCCCGTCGACCACAATCGAACCCTCTTGATGGACTTCGAGGCGATTAATGCAGCGGATCAAGGTTGACTTGCCTGAACCTGATGGCCCAAGCACGACCATCACCTCGCGGTCTTTCACCGTGACGTCAACCCCTTTCAGCGCCTGAAAGTCATCGAACCACTTGCTCACACCAGTGCAAACGATCAT
>Ga0181602_10001551_pt1 | contig 20264 bp, 21 predicted proteins | sample 041ome_14_FD_148640 | JGI IMG/M metagenome (GOLD analysis project Ga0181602, IMG submission 148640) | Coastal salt marsh microbial communities from the Groves Creek Marsh, Skidaway Island, Georgia - 041408US metaG (spades assembly) | ecosystem: Environmental > Aquatic > Marine > Intertidal zone...
TGGGGTGGATAAACTTTGCCAAATGCAGGCCAAAAGCCCGATCTAGGGGCTGCTCTTCGATCGCGTTCAACAAATTCCTGAACGCGCCATCGGCGATGCGGGTAGACGGGTCCATTAGAGGGCCCAACTCTATGCCCGCTTGCTTGAACAGCGGCTCTGGCGGAACACCCAGATCCTCGAGCGCTTGCCAGATCACAACACCGATGGGGCCGATCGTGGAAAATTTTTGTGCAATCATGGCTGGCGTTATCAGCACCCCATGGCGAGATACGCTCCATCATCCGCTTTTTCACTTTTGAAGCAAACCCTGCCTTCCTGGTTCCAGAGGCCCTGTTCCGTTGCCACCATGACCCCGCAGACTGCGAAAATGCACGGAAAGACAGACAAAGATAGATGATGGTGCCTTTGTGCCCTGTTAGGCTCTCTATTGACGGCAGCAACAGTGCGGCCCTATGTGAGTAGCGACATCATCTGTGAAAATCAGACTGCAGACGCCAGAGGAATTTAAGGATCGCATTGGCACGGTTTTGTTTGAATCGGCGCAGCAGAAGATTGTTAAAGAGCGGATCCAAGACTATTGCCGCAGTCTGAACCAACTGGACTGGTTTCACTTTGATGACGAGCGTAGCGAGGCAGCGGGCTTCGGCGGCATTATCGCGCCCGGATCCTTCACCTTCGCGCTGGTCCACTCCACTTTTTTTGAATATGTCGAGTTAGTGGATTTAAAGGCTTTGTTCATCGGCAGTGACCGATTCCGGGTGCACCGACCGATGAACGCAGGCGAAATTATTTCACTCGCTATGGGCGTAGCAGCCGTGGAGGATCGATCCGAGGGATTCCGCGTTCAATATGACTTCCAATGGCATGGCGAAAATAACGAGGACACAATCTCTGAAGGCTCTTTTTTGGTCAGATACTGGCCCTTGTCAGAATAATGGCGCGCCTCAGTAGAGCGCTATGAGGCAGTAGCGAGAAGATTAGAGGGCGTAGACAAGGATCAACGAGACGTATGACTGCGATAGAACGCTGTTTTAACGTTGCAGAGCTGAGAAAGGCCGCCAAAAAAAAGCTGCCATCACCGATCTTCCACTACATCGACGGCGGTGCAGATGACGAGTGGACACTTCACCGCAACACCGACGCCTTTGAGCAATGGGAAATTATTCCCTCGATGCTGACTGGGGTGACAGACATAGACCTGAGTACGCGGCTGTTCGGTCGAGACCTGGCTCTGCCGTTCATCATCTCGCCTACCGGGATGTCGCGACTTTTTCATCATCAGAAAGAACTGGGGGTTGTCCGCGCTGCGGGCAGAGCCAAAACCTACTATGGCCTGTCTTCTATGGCCTCTAGCACGATTGAGGAAGTGGCCGCCGCGTCGCCCGGGCCAAAGTTTTTTCAGGTATATGTTTTCAGGGATCGCGGTCTGACCCGAAGCTTTGTAGACCGATGTATTGAGGCCCAATACGATGCCCTCTGCGTCACAGTTGACACCGCCGTGGCTGGCAACCGAGAGCGGGACATCGTCACGGGTATGACCATCCCTCCTTCTTTTACACTGAGGTCCATGCTGAACTTTGCCGGAAAATGGTCGTGGCTTGCGGGACTGATACACAATCAGGACTTCACACTGGCGAATCTTACTGAAAACATTGATCCACGTAAGTCGGGGGCTTTGAGTATCTTCGAGTATGTGAATCAGCAGTTTGACCCTTCCATCAATTGGGCTGACATCAGCTGGCTACGCGAGCAATGGGACGGACCGCTCGTCATCAAGGGTATTCTCACTGCTGAAGATGCCAAGCAAGCGAGGGCATCCGGCGCTACCGCAATCATGGTCAGTAATCACGGCGGTAGACAACTTGACTCTGCACCCGCGCCTATCGACTGTATCCCAGCTATACGAGATGCTATCGGAGATGACCTTGAGCTTGTCGTGGACGGCGGAATTCGTCGCGGCAGCCACATTGTAAAAGCGTTGGCCTTGGGTGCGTCCGCGTGCTCTATTGGAAGGCCTTATCTATATGGTCTCGCTGTCGGCGGCGAGGCCGGCGTGACAAAAGCGATTGAGATACTTGAAGCAGAAACACGACGGGCGATGCTATTGGCAGGTTTCGAGTCGACCCAATCGCTTAGGAGCGCTTCTCCCGTTCGGCCAGTTGGTTTGGTTAACCATTTGCCCGTTAAGTAAGGGCGATGGGTGTTGTTTAACACGCAGCGTGCCATTAGTGACATTTGATCTAAGCGTGTCTTGGTGCGGCCAATCGGCCTTGACATGGTAGAGGTCGGCGGTTCGAATCCGCCTGGTCCTACCATACAACCCGCATAAACACTACATTTCTGGAAAAAATCGCCAGAAAACGAATAAGAAAACCGGCTCATCAAAAGGCAAGGTCGGCAAAACTCGCGTTGTCGGCGCGAAGAAAGCGGAGTCAAACTTGCGCGAGCTAATTACTACGCTTCAAAATCTTATGCGTAAACACGGCAAAGCGGATTTTGGCGCTTTACGAAAAGCGGCCAAGGAAATAAGAATTGTGGCGCCCACAAAGCGATGAATGGGTTAACGATACTCCGAAATTTCTCTAGCTTTAGAGGTGGCTCTCGCCAGCGCACACCGAATTAGTTTCCCTCAACAACTGTGCAGACGCTTCCAGTCCCAAGAATTGGGACTCCCGTCAGAGAGGTATCAACCGAGGATACGGTGGTGATGTCTCCTTCCCTAACTGCACGACCAAAAGAGTTGTCGCCCCACGCGATCAAACCAAAAAGCATATATGAGCAAGCACGCCCGCCTTTTGTAGGCGTAATGGCCTGCCTGTGTTGCATCTGTTCTTCTGGTCTGACAGGCGCGGTAGTGTTCTGAAATGCAATGCCGATGGTGCTCGGCGTGGTTGTACAACCACCACCAAACACCAATAAAGTTGCTACCGCTATAAAAAAAAGAGATTTCACTCTGACCTCCCTACCTCTGAGAAATCGCTACATTGCCCAGATACAATCGACGCAAATCGCGGACTGACGACTTGGGCAAAGACAAGGTGACTTCATAAGTTGTCGTACCCACCGGAGTGATCCGCTCTAGTTTGGCGTCATAAATCACGCCCCTCACTCTCGCCTCAAAGTGCTCGTCGGCCATCACCATATCTCCAATCGATGTGCTGGCATCGATGTATTGGCCGTAAACCTGAGCGGCTAAAACTCTGTACGCATCGAGCTTCGCTACTCTTATTGCCATTAACCTTCTTAGTGCAGCTGAATTTCCTGGTTGATCATCAATAGATGCATACCCTGTAGCAGTCAGCTCGCTCAGGTGTCCGCCAGAACCACCAGCAGGGACGGCAGAGTAGCTGGTACCGCCGCTATATCCGGCAACATTGTCATTCTCGACAGTATCTCCATCAGCGTCGATGGAGTAAGAGCCCGTGCTTTGGCATGCTGACATGGACGTCACTAAGGCTAAGGCCGCAATCGATTGGAAAATACGCATTTTTTTTCGGCATCCACAATGTTCATAAGAAATTATCGGCAGTTTCAATCGCTTCTTTAGAGATCAGGCGGCCACATTTCCATCGCTTATCAAAGGGATCCTGTGCAACCGCTTTCACCGGATTGCAGAAAGCGGCCAAGGAAATAAGGATCGCGGCGTCCACAAAACAATGAATGAGTTGGACCCTTGTTGGACTGTCGCGATTTTTTACTAAATTGCTCTCGACGCGTCTCTAAACATAGCAATCGCGGGGCTTTTAGAGGCGCCTTAATTTTTTAATGCCAGACCACTGCGTTGACATGGTAGAGGTCGGCGGTTCGAATCCGCCTGGTCCTACCAAATATTTAAGCTTCTGTTTTTATGAAACTTTATTTTTTCGGAATCGCGAGTTTTGGCGTGTTTCTGTGCGGGGACACTACCTCATAAAGGTAGTGACCAAAATCCGAGGGGCAAAACTCATACTAACTTCGCCAGGCTTATTGCCGTCTCGGATTTGACCTCTTCGATTACTACGTAAGTATGGGTCTGATCAATCAAAAGGATCATCGCCAGCTTCTCGCCTAAAAAACAGTTGATAGTCCTGCATGTCTGAACAGCGGATCCTCAATAAAAAAAATCAAATCCGCCAGCCACCATATGGCAGCTTTCGTCATCCGTGAGGGACATCATTTCGCGAGAAAATTCTCGAAGATTTGCTGTGCTGGTATTGGTGAGAAGAACTTGAATGAATGCCATGGTTGAGGCGTTGAGCTTGCGAGCATCGGCAAACTCGCAGGGGTGGTTTAGAGCCCCATCTCCTTCGCGATGATACTACACTGAATTTCGCGGGTTCCTCCGCCAACCATGCCGTGCTTGGCTTCGCGGAAATAACGCTCCATATCGTATTCAGGCAGTTGCGCGTAGCCGCCAAGTGCTTGCATGCCGTTGAAAGCAATCTTAAACAGCACATCCGCCGCGAACACCTTCGCCATGGAAACTTCTTTCAGCGCCTTTTCACCGCGTGCGATTTTGTCAGCAGCGTAGTACACCAGCAATCTCGCAGCGGTGAGTTCCGTCTCGTTTTCCGCCATGCGGTGTTTGAGCACCTGAAAGTCTGATAGCTTCTTGCCAAACGCGGTTCGATCGCCGGTGTAGCTGATGGTGTCATCCAGCGCCGTCCTGGCATTGCCGACTTGGGATGCGGCAATGCTCAATCGCTCGAGCTCGAGATGCTCACTGATGTACTGCCAACCCTTGCCCACCTCGCCTATGAGGTTTTCTTTAGGGATACGCAGGTTGTCGAGGAAGAACTCGGTCGTGCCAAGGCTCTTCCGGACGATGGTATCCATCTTCTTGATTATCAGCCCCGGCGTATCATTGGGGATCAGAAACAGGCTGAGCCCTGCATAACGCTCCTCGCCGGTCCGAGCGAGTAGCACAATGGCGGTGTCGGGAAGGTGGGCGCCGGAGCACCACACCTTGTTGCCGTTTATAACCCACTCGTCACCGTCGAGTTCGGCCTTCGTTCTCGCCGCCGCCGCATCGGAGCCCGACTGGGGCTCGCTGATGGAGATGGAGAACTTCTGCTTTCCCTCCATGTACGGCGCGATGTAGCGCTCTTTCTGAGCTGCAGTGCCGTGATTTACGATGTTCAGCACCGTGAACATCGATGTCATGACGCAAGCGGCCGTGTCGAGGCTATATTTCCCGATTGCCTCGCAGAAAATCGCGAACATCACGGGATCGCAGTTCATGCCGCCGAGTTCCTCGGGAATCAGCAGGCTCAAAAAGCCCTCCCGCGCCATTTTCTCGTAAACACTCTGGGGGAATTCCCGCGACGCGTCGTGCTCGCGCGTGTATTCCCGCCCGACCTCCTTCTCCATGAATCTGTGCATTGACTCCTGCCAGAGTCGCTGTTCTTCAGTAAATTGAAATTTCATAAATACGCCAATTGCTGATTTGTTAGCTAAAGCCGTTTAAATCTATCCTTCCCTACGGCGGAGAAAAGAGCTGCGGGGCCGAGAACGCAATTATGGTTGACATACCTCAGGACAGACTATACTTTAGAACAAATGTTTGTTTTTGTCAACTCTATTAATGAATAGCGACGGACTCCCAAAAACGGATCAAAACCGCACGCTTCCCCCAGCGGAGCAGCGACGTGCGGCACTTGAATATCGTTTTCAGGGCTGGGTTCCCGGCTCACTATCCTCGCACCTCGATGATATGGCCGAGCGTTACTCCGATCAGCCTTTGCTGATTATGGACGACCGCCAGTTTACCTACCGCAACATGGCCGACTGGTCACAAGCGCTGGCGCGTGGCCTCGTTTCCCTCGGCATAAAGCGTGGTGACAACGTCGCTCTGCTCATGGCCAACTACCCCGAGTTCGTCGCGCTCAAATTCGCGATCGCCAGAATCGGCGCCGTCGCTGTTCCCATTAACTTCCTTTTGCGTGCTAACGAACTTGACTACATCTTCCGGCAGTCGGATGCCAGAGCGCTGATTACCATGGCGGCGTTCGGAGACCGCGATTACCTAACAGACCTCGAGGCGCTGATGCCCGGCTGGGCGGGCAACGGCGGCGGAAATGATTTCCCGCTGCTCAAGCATGTGATCGTGTTTCCCGGGGAAGGCGACGTCCCGGACGGGGCGAAAAGCGTAGACGACCTGAGCAGGCTCGGCGGATCCGCGGATGAGTCGCGCATGCGTGAGTACGAGGCGCTGACAACAGGCCGCGATAACGCTGACATCATCTACACCTCGGGAACCACGGGCTCACCCAAGGGCGTGATGCTAGAGCACCATATGGTGCTCCGCGCCGCATATGCGTCAGCCTATACCTGCGCGTTCGAAGAGGGACGGAGGCTGCTATTTTCGCTGCCCATGTATCACGTGTTTGGATACGTTGAGTGTTTGATCGGAAGCATGTTCGTAGGCGGAGCGATTATCCCCCGCCTGACCTTTGACCCCGATGACATGATCTCAGCGGCAGAGCGCCACGCGGCCAACGAGATAATATGCGTTCCTCTCATGACCCAGAAACTGATCGAGGTCGTAAAGGAGCGAGGCTTCAATAACTCCGCGTTTACGACGATGTTCAATTCCGGAGGCGCGACACCGCCATCTATGTGGCCGGACATTCGCAATGTGCTCGGCGCCCAGGAGATTCTTACTGCCTACGGCATGTCCGAAACCACGGCTTCAACCACCTGCACGCACCCAGAGGCTGATGACAAGTATCTGCTGACAACCAACGGCAAGCTGAAGTATGCCGGCGTGGCCGGCGACCCTGCGCTTAAGGGGTTGCTAGCCGTATACCGCACCATGGACCCGGAAACGGGTGATGTCCTGCCCTGGAACGAAGCCGGCGAACTGATCGTGAAGGGACCGATTGTCACCCGAGGCTACTACAACAAGCCCGACGAAACCCGCGAGACATTCACGGCCGACGGATGGCTGAGGACCGGCGATATCGGGACCGTATCGGAAGATGGCTACGTAAAACTGACGGGCAGGATCAAGGAAACCTATCGCTGCGGCGGTGAAATGGTTATGCCGAGCGAGGTGGAAAACGTACTCAACACGCATCCACATGTCAGTCAATCACACGTGCTGGGTATAGCGGATTCAAAGATGGGCGAGGTGGGCTGCGCCTGCGTAATTCGATCGGCTGATACTGAGGTCTCGGAAGAGGAGCTCATCAATTATTGCCGGATGAACCTGGCGCGGTTCAAGGTCCCCAAGCTGGTGCTGTTTGTCGAGGAAGGGGATATACCGATGACAGCCACGGGTAGGGTACAGAAGTTCAAGCTCGCCGATTGGGCAATCGAGCAGTTGGGGCATACGCAGGATTGAGGGAAAGGAGCAACCGATGATTACCGAGCATGTGACTTTGCAGATAATGCCAGAGAGGACCGCCGATTTCGAGGCGGCGATGCAAGAAGGCGGAAGGATTCTGGCGGCAGCTGAAGGCGCGTCGAATGTCCGGCTAATGAAGGGACATGAGAATCCGGAAAAGTACCTGCTCCTGATCGACTGGGAATCGGTAGACCACCACGTGGCGTTCACGAAGGAGCCGGGCATAGACGACTTCCGCTCTTTAATTGGTGAATTCATGGCGGGCAAACCGGCTATGGAGCATTTCCAGACCGTCTGACCCGCAAGGCAAGCACCTACCAATGACCCACGTTGTAACCGACAACTGCAAAGCCTGTCGATTCACGGAATGTGTAGTTACCAGTCTTGTAGACTGTTTTCACGTTGGCGATAACATGCTTTACATCGACCCCGTTGCGGGACCAACAAGGCCTGCTCGGACGAGACCGCGGGGCACGTAGTTGAATATCTCCGGACATCCACGAAATCCGAGACAAAAAGGGGCTTCGCGGCCCTTCGGCACCGCGCTGGGCGTACGGTCGTCAGCTTTGAGGATTGGCGCCGCCTAAACACGATGGACCTCTAGGTCGGCGCAAAGTCCGGCAAACCCCGAGAGAAGATACTCGATTACGCCGCGGCCATTGCCTACCTATAGGAAACGTTCCCCGCCCACGCTAAAGAAGACGCATTATCGCGTCGATCTGATCGCGATCGAGACCGGCCTCTTCGAGCACATCAGCCGTGTGGCTCCCCAGCGCCGGCGGTCCTTGCATTGGTGATGAAAGCTTTACGTCCAGAGGGTTACGCACAAGGCGCAATCGTTGGTCAGATCCGGGGAGACGGAACTGCGGGAAAAGGCCTCTTTCTTCCACCACAGGCAGGTCGAGTGCTTCGCTCACCGAATTGACGCGCCCTACCGAAAGCCCTGCCTGCCCCAGAATGGCGAGCCAACTATCAACGGTACGCTCGCGGAAAACAGGCTCCAGCAGCGCGTCCAGTTCCTGGCGATGCCGAATGCGGCCCTCCATGGTCGCGAAACGATCGTCGCTGAGGCAGTTGTCGCAGTCTAGGACATTGCAGAGGCGTTCAAATTGACTATTGCTGGCGGTCGCTAGCATGAATTCGCCATCTGTCGCTGCGTATACCCGGTACGGTACGGCGCTTGGCGCACCAGATCCGAGCTTCTCTGGGGCTTCACCGGTAGCGAAAAAACCCACCACCTGGTGACACATGAGCATGAATGCGCTGTCAATGAGCGCGGTCTGCACGAAGTCCCCTGCCCCACTTACGTCGCGGCGCTTCAGCGCTGCCATTATGCCTATAGTGGCCCACATGCCGGTCGATATATCGAGCACAGAGGGTGCGATGCGCACCGAATCCCCCCCCGCTACACCGGTAAAACTCATCAGCCCGGACACCGCCTGCACCAGCGCGTCGTAGCCCGGCATGTCTTTGCCCGTGGGGCCAGCGCCGAATGCCGAGACCGAGCAATGAACGATCGAGGGATTGATGCGAGAAATGGACGCACGAGTCAGATCAAGCTTGTCCGCTATGCCAGGTGGGAAACTGTCAATCAGCACATCGGCACCCTTGATCAGCACCTCTAGCGCCTGGCGACAGGTCGCATCTCGATAATCCAGCCTGACGCTGCGCTTGTTTCGATTGACCGATGCGAACACCGTTGCCGTGCCGTCTGCCTTTGGCGGCAGCAGGCGCGTGTCGTCGCCATAGGGGGAACGTTCGACCTTGATAACGTCGGCACCCATGTCACCGAATATCATTGCGGCCAGCGGACCGGCAATGTTGGTCGCCAGGTCGAGTACCCGCAGTCCCTTGTAGGTATTACCGAACATGAATCATCGAATAGCCTAGCGCTTCGCGTGCGAGACGGCGTACAGGGCCTTTTTGGGGACTGTGGCACCAAACTGACTCCGATTCGGCGGCCCATTCCGTCGGCGCGGAGCCTTATCAATGGCAAAATACCCGTCAAACATTAGCTGGCCCGTGCGGCGCTTGGTTGTACTGCGGATCGCGCTTTTCCAGAGCCGCCTCGATGCCTTCATGCAGATCTCGTGTGCGAGTCATGGCGGCGACGCCCCAGAAGCTCGCGCTCATGGCAGCATTGAGATCCATGTTCCAGCCGTATCGTAGTTGCTGCTTGGTAGCCTCGAGCGCGAGGCGAGGCCATTTGGCGATTCGCGCGGCGAGGGCAACAGACTCGTCAATCAATGACTCGGCTGGTACGACCCGGTTGACAAGTCCGATCTCCAGCGCGGTCTTCGCATCGATAATGTCGCCGGTAAGCGCCAGCTCCGCCGCGATCCCAGATCCCACAAGGCGTGGAAGGAACCAGGTGCCGCCGTTTCCCGGATTGAGACCCAGCCTGATGTAGGTCTCTCCGAGTTTCGCCTCCTCCGACGCAATGCGTATGTCGCAGGCGAGTGCGATATCCAGACCGCCGGCGGTCGCACCGCCGTTGATAGCGGCTATCGCCGGAAGCCGGCAGTGCACGAGACGTTGCGTCACGGGAAATAAAACCCGGGCGTTGTAGGGTTCCTCTTCAATAGCGAGGCGCTCATCCAGGTATGCCTTGAATGCTTCCAGGTCCGCACCGGCACAGAACTGTTTGCCGGCTCCGGTCAGGATAAGCACACGAACCGATTTATCGGTCTCCAGCTGATCGAGGGCAGCCATGAAATCCCGAGCCAGCTCAGGCACTACGCCGTTGCCCGACTCGGGCCGGTTCAGAACAAGGGCTATAACGCCGTCCGCCACGGGCTCCGTGTATAGGGTTTCATAGTCAATCCGTTCAGCCATTAGCACTCCTTGAACAGTCAGCGCAGATTGATTTTCTCACAGATCGTCGTGACGGCCAGCGCGTAGCTGTTACCGAGCCAGCCGCCGCCATTGACAGCCATCGCCAGGCGCGGGTTGTCGAGCTGGCGTTTTCCCGCTCTACCCGAGAGTTGGAAGAAGAGTTCTGCAACCTGTGCGGCACCAGTCGCGCCAAGGGCGTGACCGCGACTTAGTAATCCACCACTCGTGTTCACCGGTGTAGCGCCATCTAGGTCGGTCTTGCCACTGCGAATCAATTCCAACGCTCCACCGGGCTCACAAAGTCCGATCTCCTCGTACTGCAGCAACTCGGCGGGCGCCGCGGCGTCATGCAATTCGATGCAATCGGCATCGGTCACATCGCAGCCAGCACGCTCGCAGGCCTCGTACGTGCTGGTCTCAACGGGACTCACATCATCGCCAGCGTTGCACGCCAGCGCACAGGCATTGATGCGCACTGCAGATGTGCTGCCCCGGCTCCTGAGGTACTCATCGGAGCATATGAGCAGCGCAACGCAGCCGTCCGTCAGCGGCGCGCACATCGGCAGGGTCAGCGGCGCCGCAATAACGCGGGCGCCAATTACCTCTTCGATGGTCTGGCTCCTTTTGAACTGTGCAATCGGATTAAGCTTGGCGTTGCTGCGGTTCTTCACTGCCACCCTAGCGAAGTCTTCAACCTCGGCGCCCGCTCGTTCCAGGTAGTGCCGGGCGACTCCGGCGTAGCGATCCATGAGCACCGAACAGCCGGCCATATCATTGGGGAACTGGCCGATCTCAAAGGTATCGCAGGAGCCCCAAAGCGCCTGAAATGCCCGCTGTTTCTCTGCGACAGCCATTTTCTCGACGCCGATAACCAGCGCGACTTCTATAGCGCCGCTGATAATGGCCTCGTGGGCCAGAAACAGAGCGCTACCGCCCGAAGCGCAGGCGTTTTCGACGTTAATCAGCGGGATCCCGGCGAGTTGGGTGCCTCGCAACATAACTTGGCCGCGAATCATTTCTTGCCCGGTTAGCGTCCCCGCTCCCGCATTACCAAAGTAGATGCGGTCGGTGTCGCTGCAGGGAATCGCGGTGTCGGCGTACACCTCGGCTGTAGCAAGTGACGTCAGGGAGCGGATATCGTGTCTGTCGAGCGAGCCGAACGGCGTTATCCCGACACCTGCAATGTAGGAATGACTCATTCAGCGCCTACGGAATCAGCTCGCTTCATGCTCGCCTTCCCGCCTCCGATTTGGCCTTTACCCTCTTCCCAGTACCAGCTTCTGATCTCCCGCCGCAGCACTTTGCCGTACCCACTGACGGGAAATTCCGCTACGAAGTCGACGCCTTTCGGCTTTTTATAGCCCGCCATGTGCCCGGCACAGAAATCGATAATGGATCGTGCGCTGAGGTCTTTCCCAGGCTGAAGGATGACCACGGCGTGCACGGCTTCGCCCCAATAAGGGTCCGGGATGCCGATGACAACAGCGTTCGCAATGTCGGGGTGTTGCACCAGGACTTCCTCCACCTCACGCGGATAGACGTTGTTGCCCCCCGAAATGATTACATCCTTCGAGCGGTCTAGCAGAAACAGGTAGCCGTCTTCGTCAAACAGCCCGATGTCACCGGTAAATAACCACCCGTCGCGAATGGCTTCGGCTGTGGCCTCGGGGTTATTCCAATAACCGGCCATGACGACCTCGCCGCGAACCGCGACTTCACCGATTTCGCCCGGAGGCAGCGGCTCGCCGCCCTCGCTCATACAGCAGGCCTCCACGTCGGTCCGAATCGTTCCGGCCGAGCCCAGGCGCGGATCATCGGCTGCGGCAAATTGCCGGTGTTGCTCAACGCTCATACCCGTAATGGTTATCGGCGCCTCGCCCTGGCCGAAAAGCTGCACAAACACAGGTCCGAAGGTATCCATCGCTTTCTTAAGATGTTCTGTATAGATCGGCGCGCCGCCGTAGCAGACACCCCTGAGGCTCGACAGGTCGTGGCCGGGAACGAAGTCCTCGAGGCACTTGACGATCTGTGTCGGCGCCATGAACGCCACGTGGGAAATGCGGTGCCTCTCGATCAACGGAAAAAGCGATGCCGGATCGAAACTCGGTTGTTCGTAGATAACGTTGCAGGCGGAGCGCGCAATGGCAGGAAGGGCAATAATACCGCTGCCATGGGACAGCGGCGCGCAGTGCAGCACCATTTCACCTGGCTGAATGCTGTATAGGTCAGCAAGGTAATTCATGATCACCGCATGGATGGTGCGGTAGGTCCATAGCGCACCCTTAGGCTTGCCCGTTGTTCCCGACGTGTAGAAGAGCCATGCCGGAGCATCTGGGCCGACATCCAGGTAGCGCCCCTGACGATGCTCAACGGCCATGACCTGCGGTGGAAAGTCCGAGCCCGGATCCCCTGACAGCGCAATGAGGTGCTCAAGCGCCGGCGTGAATCCAGCCAGGCTCTCCATCTCGGCAGCCAATTCGTCATCGGCAAAAAGCACGCGGGCCCCCGAGTTATCGACGATATAGGCGACCTCTTTCGGATGCAGTCGCGCATTGACGGGCACCACGATAAGCCCCGCAGCGAAGCACGCGTAAATAATCTCGAAAATCCGGGGTCCATTCGGCAGGCAGAAGCCAACGCGGTCGCCCGGCGCGAGGCCGAGCGCTCGCAAATTGCCGGCAAGGGTCAGAACGCGATCGTAATATTCCCGGTAAGAAATACACTGGTCAGCATAGACAATCGCCGGCGAACTGCCACGATAAAGCGCCCCCTTGTGCAGGAACGCACAGGTGTTCACCCGCGTAAATCCTCTGCTAGAGCAAACCACGCGCACGGACGTTCCGAGTTTTGCCCTGGCGGCTCGGCAACGAAGCTCACCGACACGTCACAGTGATAGCCATCCCAACCGCCATCGGCATCCGGACTCAGCCGGACAAGCAGTTGCGCGCCTTCATCCAACTTCACAACGCCCAGAGCGTAAGGAATATCCTGTTCGAATCCATCCGGCGCCCCAAGACGCAGCACCGTATAGCTGTGCAGTGTTCCTCTCCCACTCGCAGTCTGCCATCCGAGCTTATCGGACTGGCATTGCGGGCAGCGGTACCGCGGGTACATGTTAAGCGTACCGCAGTCTTCGCACCTCTGGACCACCAGACTTCCTTGGAGAAGCGCTTCCCGGTATTCACGGACAATCTTCGGCAGATTCTCAGCCATCGTAGTTGATCCTCTCCAGCATCAAGATCTGGGCGTCCATGTAGCTGCCGCCCGAGCCACCAATCAGGCAGCGTTTGCATTCCTCAATCTGTCGTTCAGGCTCCGCGCGCCACAGAAGTTGGCGGACGCCCTCTATAAGCAGGGCAAGGCCACCACCTACCCCGGTGTGACCAGCAGAAAGCAATCCGCCATTGGTGTTGATGGGGAAGGTGCCACCGGGGTCCCCGTTACCAGCAGCCACCCAACGCGCGCCTTCCCCTTCCGGGGCGATGCGCATGCCTTCCAGCGCAATGGCCGTGACTGCCGCGTAGGAATCGTAGATCTGAGCAAAGTCCGCATCAGACGGCTGCCAACCGGACTGCCCGTAAGCTCGCTCCGCCGCGGTCTTCCAGCCGAGCTTCGAAAGATTGGTTTCCTGGCCGATGCTGTAGTGACTCACGCAGCCGCCCGAGCCGGCAATGCGCACTGCCGTATCGAGACCTCGGTTGCGGGCGTTCTCTGCGCTGGTCATCACGAACGCGGCAGCACCGTCCGCCAGCATCGGACACTCCATGGCGTGAAGAGGATCCGCTACCATGCGCGACCCGAGTACCTTCTCAATTGTCAAAGGCTTTTCGTAATACATGGCATTGGGATTTAGATTGGCCCATTTCCGCAGGGTCACACACACCGACGCCATTTCCTCCGGCGAGCTGTTGGTGTCGTGCATGTAGCGCTGTGTAATCAGCGCACCGATCGCATTGAACTGCAGGCCACTTGGCAATTCCCACTCCCCGGGAATCCCGTTTTTGCTGAGCATGGTTATCATTTCCTGCACGTCCGCGGACCCCCAGCGCTCACACTGCAGCACCAGGATCGTTTGCGCGTGCCCGGAGGAGATAAGTCCCGAGGCGACACGCACTGCGTTGTCGCTGGTCGAGCCCCCAGAGTGCAGCATCATGCTGGACTTGGCCTTACCCGAGAGACCTAGCTCCTCAACCATGCGGGAGAAGATCAGGTCGGCCTGATCATCGGACGAGTGCAGGTTTGGAATCAGGAGGATTGTGTCCACGTCGTTTGGACTCATAGAGGCGTCGTGGAGCGCCCGTATGGCAACCTCGGTAAGATCACCAATGAAACTCCGATCTGGATACTTGCCGGAAGGGATCTCGCCGACGCCCACGAAGACGGGATCGGTCTTCGCGTCAGGCGAGCTTGTCAGGACCCAGTTGTCGCTCACTGATCACTCTCCTTTTCATTGTTTCGTCGAGCCAGCATGACCTGGCGAAATTGCATGACCTCAGTGTCTTCCTGGTTGGACACTGAATAATCGACGGCGAGGGTGCCGTATTTCGGGTTATCGCCCACCTGCTTGCTCGCAACGACGGCGCGCACGTAAAGCGTGTCTCCCGGCTTCACCGGCTTCAGTGCGCGCAGGCCCTGCACTTCGATGAGCGCAACGATAGCATCGCCATAGAAGTTGCTCAGGCCAACCAGGCCAACGGCGATAGCAAAGGTAAAGGGACCGTGCGCGAGACGCGTGCCGAAACGAGTTCCCTCGGCATACTGCTGGTCTGTGTGCAGTGGGTAGTGGTCCCCCGTCAATCCCGCAAATGTCGTCAGATCACTCACGTCGATAGTTCTGCCCCGCGTCACCAAGACCTCACCAGCCTCGAAGTCATCGAAGGTCTTGGGAGTGGGGTCAAGGGTCAGCTTTTTAGTCATGATCCCAAAAAATAAACAAACATTTGTTTATATGATAGCCGATTCTGAGTTTTAGTCAATGGTCCGGCACCCAGCGGAGGCGGCGGAGGCGGTCAGACTGGGAGGCCTTAGGGCCGGAAAAACTATTCAATAATCGTGATGGCCTGTTCGGGGCAGCTTGCAGCGCCGATCTGCGCGTCGTCTTCGGCCCCAGCAGGGACGTCATACTCCTCGCCGCGGCGCTTGTTATAGCCGTTGTCGTCCAGGTCGTAGACGTCCGGCGCGTAATGCCAGCATCGGCCATTACCGGTACACAGGTCCCTGTCGATTTTCACTATCATAATTCCTCCAGATCGTTCTGACATATGCTGGACACATTATTCGGCATTCTTCAGGAGTCCTTCCGACGGCAGTTCCGAAATCGCGGCCAGAGCCTCGATGGCCAATCCCAGCCCGAGGCTCTCATCCATCAAACGCTTGATGTTATGTGTTACTGCAACCCGGGAATAGCGCCTTGTAAGCTCAGGCTTGGCGGCAATATCCCTAGCAATTTCCATTGCCCGGGGCATTAGCTCGTCCGGTGGCAGTACCTCGCTGACCGCGCCGAAATCCATCGCCGTTTGGGCGTCGAGCTCCTGCCCACTCAGCAGGAAATAGCGCCCGCGATTAGGCCCGATGACGTGTGGCCAAACGACGTGCGCCCCGTCGCCGGGAACTATGCCAGACATAAAATGCGGTGCGTCTTGAAAAAGCGCGGTAGTAGACGCGAGCACGATATCGGACAGCACTGGAATTTCCGGATGAATACGCGCCGGCCCATTGACCGCCGCAATGACGGGAACCTCAATGTTTAGCAGATTTTTGAGTAGTCTTCTGCCCTCGTAGAACACAACGTCCCAGTCTTTGGCGTTACTGAGCGTGAAGCTCCCGGCGTCGATCTGGGCACAAAAGTTTTCTCCGGTCCCGGTTAGAACCACAACCTTATTTTCTCGGTCAGCCGATATATCCGCGAAACAGTAGGCCAGGTCCTCGTGAGCCTGTGCACTCCAGACCAACTCGTCTCCGTCCGAGTTAAAGGTGACAATGAGAATCCCATCTTCTCGCCTAAGCCCGACGTTTTCATACGCGGTTGCGTAATCAGCAAGGACAGTCGGTCCCCGACTCACAAGTCCCACTCTAAGTGTAGTTCGCGCATCGACCGCAGGAAGCCCGTCTCGTAGCGAGGCGCCGTCCCGGGCTTAACCCTAAAGTCCGGTATTCGCTTCAGCCATTCCTGCAGAAACGCGCGTAGCTCAACACGCGCGAGATTGGATCCTATGCAGCGATGCGGTCCGACACCGAATGCAGAATGCAGTACGTTCTTACGATGGATATCGAGCCTGGACGCATCCTCCACGACACGCGGGTCACGCGACGACGCCCCGTAGACGAGCATGACGAAGTCGCCCTCCTGCATGTTCGTACCGGCCACTTCCACGTCTTTCGTGCAGGTTCGGCCCAAGGCCACAACAGGCGGAAAAATCCTCGAGAACTCCTCGATGGCCTGGTCAACCACCACGGGATCCTCGATCAGCGAACGGCGGTCTTCAGGTGTATTTGCAAGGTGATGAATCGCGGAAGCCATGACGTAGGTGGTGGTAGCTATACCGCCGAAAGTAATGTCGACCAGCACACTCACCTGATGTTCAAAAGGCGCTTTGCTACCATCTGGATATTCCACGTTTTTCAGGATCGTACTGACGATATCGTTGCGCTCCGGCTCCCTTGCACGCTGCTCTAGATAGTCCGCCATATATTGGAAGATATAGCTGAAATGGCCAGCACGTTCTGCCGGCGGAGCAAATGTGCCGAGCTCGACCGATTCAACAAGCTTGTCGAGATCGTCGATGGGCACACCTAAGATGTTCTTGAAAAAGGCCCACCCCGGCAACAGCGCGCCGAATTCACTGATGAACTCACAGCCACCTCGATCAACGAAACGGTCGATCAGGACATTGACGTCAGCTCTGATGGGCTCGTCATATTCCGCTACGGTCTTCGGAGCGAGGTGGGGGTTCAACGCGCTTCGCCAGGCCGTGTGGATCGGCGGGTCAGATTCCTCGGGCATCAGGTAAGGTAGGTCAGCCGGGCGATTGGGCTGATACCCTTTGGCACTTGAAAACGTCCGCCAGTCCTGACCGATCCTCCGTACATCGGCGTTCCTAGATACCACCCAAAAACCAGAGCCCTTCTGGCTTCGCGCAACAGGACAGTGCGCTAGAAGGTCATCGAGGATCTCATCGACATGCTCATTGAAGCCCGGGTCGTCAAAATCGAAATCATTGAAAAAGTCACGGCCGTATTTTTCGATAAGCTCCTCCCTGCTCGGGCGCGGGCAATCGGCCTCGGTGGCTGAGTCTACGGCGATCTCGTCTATATCGTGCTGGGCCATCGTTCATTCTCCCGATATTTCTAGACAGCAAGGCGCTACTATAAAACAATCATTTGTTTTATAGTAGCGGGGCACGCCGTGCTCGTCAACCGAGCAATTGTTGTATCGCACCCAACTAGGCCCCTTTCCGCTCAACAAAGGCGCCGGCAGCGCAATAGCAGGGGCCTGTAGTGACGGGGGCAGCGGAGACACTAACGCTTGTTTTCCCGCCGGCCCACATTACAGTAGGGGACCCCCATCAGGAAGCAATATAGTGGCGAAGATAAAGAAATCCGAACAGCTTGGTAATGCCCGCGAAACGATCCTCGATGCATCCGTAAGACTTTTCAGTGAGCACGGCTACAACGGAACGACCATGCGCGACATCGCCGAGGCAGTGGGCGTTCTGCCGGGAAGCCTCTACGCCCATATCAAGGGCAAGGAAGATATACTGGCAGACATCGTCACATCGGGTATTGCAGAGTTTCTGGAAATTCAGGAGACCGTCGAGGCCTCAAGGGCGAAGCCTGAAGAGAAACTGCGCCACGCCATTCGACTACACATTCAGGTCGTAGCAAAGAGCCCCGAGCGAATGCTGGTCGTGTTCCACCAATGGCGTTTTCTCAGCGAGCCCCACCGCACTGAGGCAGTCAAAATGCGCCAGCGTTACGCAAAAATGTTCGCAGACATCCTAGCCCAACAGAAGTGTTTTGAGGGCAGATTGAAGGACCCCCAGATAAAGATCCAGTGTTTTACGGTGCTGGGCTCTTTGAACTGGACACCGGAATGGTATTCACCCGATGGACCCTACTCCCCGGACGAACTGGGGGAGATAATAGCTGATAGCGTCACTCAGGGCCTGGATTTTTAGCTCCTGACCCGATGTGATGCACGGCAATCTCGACTGGCGCTCCCACTACTCCTGCGCCGTTCAGGCTTGGATCATGCCGCCGTCGATGACATGCTCTGCGCCGGTGATAAACGAAGACTCGTCGGAAGCGAGAAACACCACAAGATCTGATACTTCCTTGGGGTCGGCAAGGCGCTTGAGCGGAATTACGTCGACGGCACCGCCGCCCTCTTCATCGGTTGCCGCAGCCATCATCGGCGTTCTTATGTAGCCAGGATGAACGGAGTTGGCCCGGATATTTTGATCTCCGTACTCGATGGCCACTTGCTTGGTCATTCCACGCACCGCGAACTTCGTACCGACGTAGGCAAGATTGGGGGATCCCACGATTGCCACCATTCCGGCGATCGACGAAATATTCACAATGGAACCGACGCCTGCCTTGAGCATCGACGGCAACACTGCGCGCATTCCAAGGAAGACCCCCAGCTCATTGACCTCGAAAACCTTACGGTAGTCAGCCTCACTGAACGTTGTGGTGCTGGCCAGCTCACCGAGGATACCGGCGTTATTAACGAGCACGTTCACGGTGCCAAAACGCTCCTCGCCGGCCGCTACCACAGACTCCCAATCCGCCAGCTTCGCGACATTATGGCGCACGAAAATCGCCGAGTCACCGATGGAGTCTGCAGCGAGCTGACCATCTTTTTCGTTCAGGTCCGTGAGGATAACTTTTGCCCCCTGCCCCGCCATAACTTTCGCGTGACTGGTGCCCATACCCTGCGATGCACCGGTGATTATCGCCACCTTGCCGTCCAACCGTCCCATCCGTATTCCCTCTTTGAAGCAATGAAGTTCTGTAGGAGCGTAAGCGGTACTCAATACCGCTGCAACTAGTAAAACAATTATTTGTTTTAATTTATATGCTGGCCTTCCCCGTGTCCACCGTCATGCGGATCCGAAGCATGGGAACGCCATCAAGTGCTACAACGCGAATCGCCGAAGGTAGGTCTTTCGAAAGGCCTTGGCGAAGAACTTTCTGCTACATTCTAACAAAGCAAATATTTGTTTTTAACGGCCTGTGTGAGGACGCCTGCCATGAATCCATCCTTTCGACTCCGTTTTAAGAGAGTTAGACATCGTGTGGACCGTCCTCGTCACCCTTACGCTGGGATCCTGGGTCTTGGCAGTCGATGACGGGCTTTCATCCCTCTCAGCCGTTGCGATGTTCGCGATTGCAGCCTTCAAGAGCGAGCTGGTGCTCATCCATTTTATGGAGGCGCGCCGAGCCGAGAGGCATTGGCTGCAGCTCTACCGAGCCTGGATTATCGTTGTTGCGTTATTCTGGGTGCAGGCTTTGCCACCTGAAGCTTCGATACGAGGGAAAAACCGCGTTGCCCCGTAATTCCGCAGGATAGGGAGAGCAAGGCTGACATTATCGCCAGTGCTCCATTGGCATCCCCGCCACCGGGGACTGCAGAACACATACAGCATCATTCCCCAGTCCGCCCAGATAGATGGTCTTCAGGTCCCGCCCCCCGAATGCAATGCTCGACAGGTTCGACACTCGAGTCCCACGACTCTGCGCGATGTGGTCCCAGGTTAAGCGGCCCTCCGCGTAGGTCGATGCGATTGCGTCCAGCTCACCGCGATCGACATCTTCGAAAAGTACGGACCAGCTCATATCCGGCGCCACCCTGATCAGGCGGTTGGAAATCACGCAGACAACCCACAGCGCGCCCTCAGCATCAAAGGCCATACCGTCGGGATAGGTGTCCTTTGGAAAGGACAGTCGGACCGGATTCCTCAGCGCGCCGTCAACTGACACATCATAGCGCGTGATGCGGCAGGCAAATGTTTCATTGACGAAAAGGTGGTTGCCGTCCGGTGATATCCGCAGCTCGTTGGTCCAATTCAACCCCTCTGCTGCCACCGTTACCTCACCA
>Ga0181602_10001557_pt1 | contig 20219 bp, 30 predicted proteins | sample 041ome_14_FD_148640 | JGI IMG/M metagenome (GOLD analysis project Ga0181602, IMG submission 148640) | Coastal salt marsh microbial communities from the Groves Creek Marsh, Skidaway Island, Georgia - 041408US metaG (spades assembly) | ecosystem: Environmental > Aquatic > Marine > Intertidal zone...
CTAATTCCGAAGTTTTTTTCGCGTTATCAGTCATTTTAACCTATTAGGTTGTAATGGTTAGTGTAGCATTGCTTGAAGTGACGCTATCAGCGCCGGTAACATCAAGAGTGACCTTAAAGTCAACATTTGCAGTTTCAACTGCTGAATTAACAGTCAATGTAGACTGTGTTGTGTTACCAACGTTTGCGCCAGCCTGAATTGAATCACCATTTGCATATGTCCATGAATATGTAATGGTTCCACCGGTTGGAACTGTAGCTGCGGTAACTGAAAATTCAGCTTCTTCAGAAGCTGTTGTATTAGCGGTGTTTGCTTCTGGCTGAGAAGAAATAACAATTTCATAATCAGGGAATGTTGTATCTTCATCATCGCCTGAAAGAGAACCAAAAGCAACTAATGTTTCGTATGAAACACGGCCAGAACGACCACCAGATCCAGTTGTCTTTAGTACCCAACCAGCATGAGCAGAACGAGCATCGCCTGATTCACGCTTTGCCTGTGCTTCATTAACATCTTCACCATACTGGCCAATTGTTGCGCCTGTAATAAAAGCATCAGCTGTTGTGTTACCAAATAAATTGGTTTGATTATCTGTATTAGCTACTAAATTTAATTGTGATACAGCCCAGAGAACTGAGTTTGCTGCATCATCTGTATTACCCCATTGTGCCATTTAAATATCCTCCTAAAAGATTTTATAATATTTATTCTTCATCCAGTGTTAACATGTCTAGAAGATATCTAGACTTTTTACCGATGCTCTTTGCCTTACCATCAATTACAAGTACATCACTTTTAGAAGCAGCAACGGGTGCTTTCTTTACTTTTTGAGAAGTAGAAGTCTTATTAACTACAACTTCCTTGACTACTACTTTCTCTTCTTTATTAACTGATAGATTATTTAAATCTATAACTTGTCCATTAATAATTATAGCCATTAGATGTCTAAACCTTTAGCAGAATCATGCATCTTATTAACTGCTGATTGTCTTTCGGCTGGCTTTAATTTTTCAAGATGTCCTACAATCTTTCTTCCCATTGAAGGAGAAATAGTTGACTTATCACCATTATTATGAGTGAATTCGATATTTCTACCACCAGCAGCCTGTCCAGCAATTACTTGAATATGCTGACGTGGATCACGTCCTGATCCAGTATTTGGATTAGATTCATCTTTCTTTGGACGACCACGAGCTTCTAATACAGAATTAAAATGTGCTAATTCCTCTTCTGAAAATTTTACTTTTTCTTCACTCCATGATAGAGGAATATCTTCTTCACTATTAGGATTTTTTAAATTTTTTAACCATTTTTGTGCCCGTGTTTCGGGCTTTTTTGATTTAGGTGTAGTAACATTTTTGGGCGTAGTATCACTAGGAGCAGTACTTGGTGTTTCACCTTCTTCACTTACTTTAAACATATCAGGTGCACCATCATTAACATTTGGTAGCTTTGGCTTTTCTTTCTTAGTTGCCATATCTTTTAATTCTTTTGCAATAGAATTAACCTTAGCAATATTTTCTTCCTCAGAAGCTTCAGCTACAGGTGTAGATACTTCAGGTGATGTATCTACCTTGGTGCCCATCTTACCTTCAGGCTCTTCACTTGGAATTTTTCCTTTTACTTTTTTCTTTTCATCTAGAAGATTAGAAATCATAAAATGTAATTCTTCTATTTCTTCTAGAGTTAACTCTGGTAAATACTCTTCATCAATGATCTTTGTCTTGATCTCCTGCATTCTTGTATATGCAGATTGATCTTTAGTATTTTTGCGTGGAACATTTTCTAGTTCTTTTCTATTATCTTCTGGCCTGGCGACGGCTTTGATCTTCTCTCTACCTTCTAGTATTACAGACCGAATTGAGTGTTCTAGGCTTTTGTAAGTCATTTGATTAAATCCTTATTGTTGCTCTTAGCATCCATCCATGTTTTTTGTGAATATCAATTCGATCTTGTAAGAAATTTGCAAGACCATATTCATTTTCATTTTCGGCCAGTTTATAAGCTTCAATTAATGTATTAATAACAATATCATTGTCTGAAAGTAATCTACTTAGCATTGAAGTGGCATTTGGAACAGTTAATTCATCTTGAATATTTGATAGTTCTCTAAACCTTGTAAATGATCCTGGAGCATATGCATTTAATGTTCTAATATGTTCTGCAATATCATCAGCAGCGCCAAATGCTTCCTCATAGATATTTTTTAATAATTCATGATATTGAGCAAAATTAGGACCTTCAACATTCCAATGATAATAATGTGCTTTTAAATAAAAAGCAAAGGTGTCAGATAATACCACCTTCATTTTATCTACTAAGTTTATCATGCCTTAGGCTTTCTTGGTGCTCTTGGTTTCTTAACTGGAGTAGCAGTAGCTTTTGGCGCTCTTGGCTTCTTGGCTTTTACTGGTTTTTCAACTGGTGCTGGAGCTGGCTTTGGAGCTTCAACTACAGGAGCTGGAGTAACTTCTACTACAGGTGTTGGCGCTGGAACAGCTTCAATACCAAAAAATCTTTTAATCCAATTAAACATTATTCTTTTCCTTTGCAATTTTCAATATTAGTTTAGCACGACTCTGTTGGCCAGGAGTCATTGATGCATACTTATTTACCAATGAATCTGTACCCATATCATTTGATCCATAAGTATTTTCTTCTTTAGAAACACAGTTTGGAACCATTTTCCCATTTTTCTTTTTCATACCAACAGCTTCATAACCTTTCCAGCATGCTTCATCTACATTATCTTCTCGTAGATCTTTATCTGCTCCATGATAGGTTCCTTTGCCTTTGGTAATATATGAATTTACTCTAGCAAATGCCCATTGTTGTTGTGTTGCACCTGGTCTATGACCAGTTTTCCAAGCAGCCATTCCTCTATTATAAACCTTTTTAAGAGCCCCATATGAGATACCGGACTTTTTGGCTTTTTTTCTTAAGGCTGCTTCAGCGCTTTCAGTAATTTCAAATTCTAATTCTTCACCATAAATTTCTCTATATTTTTTTGTATGTTCTGATTCTTTTGTTTTTTTATATTCACCAGTCTTTGTTAGATCACCAGGCGCGGGTTTATATGCGGATGGATCCTTATCAGACATTGGTGTTTGTTTTTTAAAATGTGATTTTCTTTTAGAAGCAGTTGAAGATGAAAGGCCTTTATAATATTTGTTATTATCTTCTTCAAATGGAATATATTCCTGATTCAACTGTTTTCTTATTTTTCTCCAAGTCACATTAGACCCTTTTCTTGAAGTTGAAGTTGGATCAAATGTTCTTGAACCATAGCTCTTTTTTTCAGGAGTTCTTCTTGTTCCTTGAACATATTCAGGTGTTTTTCTAGGATTTATTTTTGTTTGATAACGAACATCTCTTTCATATTCCCACCGAGATTTTTCTTCAGGGGATGGAGTTTTTTGACTTTCAGGAGGAACTTCTAACCCGCCTCTTGGCGCTGCAGGCGAGCGATATCTTTTTTCTTGCAATTCGGCCACGGCGGACCTTGCTTCTCGCGTAGTATCTAGCTGAGTTTTTTTCTTCATCGGAGTTTCCCTTAGGCTTATCCATAAAGTGCAGGGTTGCCGTGGCCTTACTGCACTAACATGCTTATTTATAAAAAATATTATCTTGAAACTTCTTCCCAATCCATAGAAGCAAATACAGTTTTAGTATCAGTATCCGATGTAACAAGTAGTGCGAGCGTATATGGAGTAGATGTTAATCCATTTCTTTCTAATTGGAAAGCAAACAACGCTTCTTTCAGAACATTTAATGCTGGTGAACCTTGGTTTGAAGAGTTTAAGAATCCACTAGCAAGTGTTCTAGCGCCAGTTTGATCGACAGCCGTGCTATCCAAACTATATTCAACAGATGAATTATCTCCGGCAGATGTCCATGTGCCACCACTTACTGTACAACCTTGAACAACACGCCAGTTGTAGTTAACACCATTACCTGTTCCTAATAACGACAATGCAGTTAGAACAGCAATAGCATCTAAACGATTGGGTGTTACTTTTAGTCTTAATGCAATTACAGGATAAAATGTTCCTGCTGTTGCTAATGATTTACCAGAGAGAACGTCTGAAGCAACTGCTTGTTGTGTGCCTCTAAGCTCGTAGCCACCTTCAGAAATAACAGTAGAACAAACTTGCTTCATTGTGCTATTGCTTGTAGTTACACCAGTGTTTTTAATCTCATATCTTATTGGTAATGAAGCCGTTGTAATATATGTTGATGTAATTAAGTTAGCATGGTGGAATGAATGACAATGAATTAGTTGTCCGTCGATAGTAAACCCACAACGAACGGTACCAAGACCTAACCACTCAACATCCATCCATAAAATTTGTGCTTTTGAAATATCAAGTGTTAATAAGGATGGTCCAGTGCCATCTAGTTTATCAACATTCCAACTAGATTGTGCGACACGGGTTTCTATTATAGAACCTGTGACATATGAACGCTCAACAAAAGATAATGTAGAACCGTCTAATTCAAAATAGATGCCATTTTGCGCTCCAAAGTAACCAACACGTTGTCTAAGATTTGCTTTAGCAGGATTGAATACGAAAGTGTTTAAGTTATGTAATGATTTGCCGGGTTGGTAAGAGAAAACTTTCTTAGTTTCTCGTATAATTTCTGCATCGGCTGTTGTATCAACAGTGAGTTCTATAAGACCAGCATTTGTATCGTGTCCATATGTTGAACCAGCAGTGTTTGATGTTACCCATTGACCATTATCTTCATACCTATGCAATGAGTCAAATAGTGTAAATGGCATTGAAGTTCTAGCACGACCAAATGCATCAATTGCAACACCAGAAGGATTTGCTGGACCAACCAGATTACCATACTGATCTGATAGCATAACGACTTCAAATATTGTTTTACCGTCGTTTAGGTATTGATGTGTATCTTTTCTAAACTGCGCCATTACTTCATACCTTGTTTTACGTGATCAAACATTTCTTTTGCGTGCGCGTCTGAAATATGACTTGGCACACCTTTTCTAAATTCATCAAAATTATTTGTAAGAGCATGCTCTCTCATTTTTGATGCAGACATTCCTTCAACTCCTTCAAAGTCCGGATCTCTATCACCTGATGATACAACATCAACCTTTTTAAAATTAAAAGGTATGTTGCCTTTTTTATCAGCAATACCGTTGTACTTATTAATCAACGCTTGATATTCAGGAACTCTGTCAGATCCAGCAACTACTATTGCATGATCATGACCTTCTTGATTCAATCTTCCGAGATGATGTATAAGTGTAGGGTGTTCTTTTGAAGCAAGAGTTATATTAGTATCAGGAAAAAATCTTTTAGCATGTAAAAGCTTTTGTTCCGGTGTTAATGGATTCTTTTTTGCATCTTGTGAGTGTGATAATACTATTTCATGAGATGCGTTGTTTTCTCTAGCAACTTCTTTTACTTTATTAACTAATGCTTCATGACCTGTAGTAGGAGGGTTCATTCTACCAAAAGCAAAAACTACAGGTTTTTTAATTTTTTGTTCTGATAAGAATTTAATAAAATTTATCATTTAAATCCACCAGTATTTTTTAAAAAGTTTTGTCTTGAAAATTCATCTCTATTTACAAGTTTACTCATATTTCCATCTCTATTAACCGCATAACCTTCACCATTTGTTTTTGTTTCACCTATATGATGATCAAATTCGCTTGATGAATCTAATGCTTTAATTAAAACATTCTTAGCATTTTGTAGATGTTTATGAAGTTGGAGCATTTTATCAAAATGCTCTTTGTTTTTATTAACATGATCAATTATATCTTGATGTTGTTGGGCCTTTCTTTGTTTTGCAGAATCACTTTTTACTTTTCCAACTTCTTTTTCCATTCTAGTTTGGATATGTTTTATAAAACCGTCAGTAGATGGCACACCACCCTTTCTAATCATATCATTAACATGTGCTTCAACATGAATAGAATGAGGGTTTATAGCATCCATAGATTCTGGTTTCATTCTTTCATATGTTTGTCTAGCATTTTCCATATGATTTATAAATTCTTTTTGCATTGATGGTGTATAACTTGTTTGATGAGATATATGAATTTTAGGATCGATATTATGAACATCAGGATGTTCTTTAAATTTTTCTCTATCAACGTCTGGTGTTGCAGACATATCTTCAAGATTCTTTCCTTTATACTTGGTATGTACTACCAAACCAAATTCTGCATTTTTTACTTTTTTACCTTCAGCTGAATCTTTATTTGCAGAATAGGTAATAGTATTTGGTGTAAAATGATATTGACCATCTTTTTCTTTTATATCATTTTTAGAGTACATTACGTCACCCTGATATACTCCATGATGTGGAGCAATTTTAGGAAGTTCTCTTAAGGCGGTTTTTAATTTTTCCGCTAAACCAGGCGCATGCCCGTGGTTAGCATCAATATCTTCTTCGGTGTAGTTTATCTTTGGGTTTTTATTAAAAGCTGATTTAGAAGCAACAAAGAATTGACCTGTTGTTGGATGCTTACCAAACACAAGAGATGGAGCACCATCATATTTTGTTGATATTTTAGTTTTACCAATGCTTTTTCCAATAAGATGATTATGCACATCTTGCAACATTGACGCAGCTGTAGAAACACCTTCGTGCCCATGATATAATGGCATATCTTCAAGATGAGTTAAATGCTTTAACTTCTTGCCTTGTTCTTCTTGTTCTACTAGATATGTTTTAAAATTAATCATTATTTGACTCCGATGGTCCCAACCAGTTTTTTCCACCGTGTTGTGCATTTTCTTTTTTTGATGTAGAAATATTTTTTAAAGGTCTTTTATTTGATGAATTTTCTTGTTTTACTAATGATCTTTGAACTTTTCTTTGTGCTTGTCCAGATCTAACTTCTTTCATATGATCTTCAACATTTGGATTTTCACCAACATCAACTGTTGACTTATATCCTTTAGCATAATTTGGAACTATTAATATTCTTCCAGCATTTATTCCAGCACTATTTTCAGTGCCTGCTTTTCTATTAATTATTTTTGATGGAGAAATATCTGATTTTTCATTATTTGTATTTACATAATGATGCTCAGATGCTGAAAGATCAAAGGATGGAATTCCTTTATGATTATCTTTATAAGGATCGGGAGTTGTAGATTTCGAAAAAGATGTATCACCAACTAATATTGAATTCACATTATTTATGCCATGTTGTTCACCATGATTTATACCATACATTGCTCTATGAATAAGTTTTCTGTGTTCTGGATTATTCTCATCTAAATTATGGTGTAGCATTAATCCTGTTGGATGTTCTCGTGAACCAAGTGTTTTTTCTCTTTCATCTGCAGCAGATTTAAATCTTTGAACTGCTGTTTTTACTGCTTCATTATCTAAATCGGCAGATATTCCTCCCCATTGTTGAGAAGTTTCAGAACCTTTTAAAGAATGAAATGAAACTGGTTCTCCTTTTTCATCATGAAAATAAAAATCTGCTTTAGGATCTCTGCCTTTATAACCAACCTTTTTTCTAAATTCTTGATCAACTTGTTTAACGCCAGCAACATTAACAAATTTACCATTTCCAACATGAAGTCTAGTATATGGACTAGCGCCTTTAGCGTCATTTAATCTTTTTTGAATATCTTCAATTTGTCTAGCTTCCAATGAAGCTTGATCTTTACCAGCTCTTCCAATCCTTGGTTTTTGAAATCTTGACATAATAATTTTTTTATCACCTGAATAACCATAATACTTTCCATCAGCATTTTTTTCTGTTTTATCTAATTTTATTTTATCACCAGCTTTAAATCCATGTTCTTTTGAATCACTTGCAAAAGTAAATTCATTACCAAGTTTTTCCATTGCCTCTGGGCTATGGTATTGTTTATAATGTCTATCAGCATTTGAACCAGAAGCAGAAATGGAACCAATGCCTTTGGCTTCAATTAAAAATGATTTAAATGATAACATATTCTTCTCTTTTTTAAGAAATTTTATTTTATTTATACAATTTTTAAACATAAAAAAAGAGGGCCGAAGCCCTCTTTTAAAAGCACGAACGGGTGGAACCCCACCATTATTCCCGTTAGTTCCTTAACTATAACGTCTTGCCTCTTGCGTCGCGTCGCAAACGTGCTAAAAGATTCTGGCAAACGAACATGGCCTATTAGGCGCCAGAATTAGACAATCTTTATACTTATTGACTATATTTATACAAGATCTTCTTTATTATTTGAATTTTTTTCATTTTTTTTCAATAAAAATGAAGGTGTAAACCCATCAAAACCGCCACCAAGATTGAGAAATCTACAATATTCAGTAGCATCTTTTTTCTCAGTAAAAAAACAAATAGTATTTTCTGTTTGTTTTTCAAAGATATGATATGTTTTACGATTGTTAATTTCTTTTTCAACAATTTTATAGTTTATCATACAAATCCCTCAAATGCTTTATTACGATTGAACTTAGATTTTGGTTTACTTCTTTCATTATCTTCATGACCAAATGTAGTTGTATCCATTACTGGGCCATCAAGAAGATCTTCTTGTGCTGATTGTTCTACATCATATAACCTCATTCTTGATCTATCAACGCCTATAACAAACCTACGATTAGTAGATGGATCTGAATATCTATTCTTAAGTTGTTTAACAATTATTTGTCCAAGATCTTGTAGTTCTTCAGTAGATATAAGTGCAAACATAAAATCTGCTGTTGCAGGAAGACCAAAAGATTCTGAAGTATCAGTCAATTCAACATCAGAATTTGAATAACCACTGCGAGTAGTTTGGGTTGCACTTACAATTGGAACATTGAATTCGACTGCAAGGCCTCTTAGTTCTTCAGCAATTGCTTTAATATAGGTATATGAATTAATATTAGAACCTTGTTTGATTCTTGATGATACACATATATTAAGATAATCAATATAGATTATATCTGGAACAAAGTTCTTTTTAACTTTAAGTTCATTAAGAAGATGCCTGAAGTTTGCTGATCCAGCACAAGCTGTTGGATATTCTTTAATGATTAATTTACCAGCTGTTTTATTTTTAATCTTTTCTATTTTTGAATCATAATATTTTTTTGGAAGATTTATTAGATCATCCATAGTAGAATCAATTAGATTAGCATCAATTCTTTTAGCAATTTCTTCTTCGGCCATTTCCAATGTTATATAAAGAACATTATAGCCTTTAGATAAATTACTACCAGCACAATGACACATAAAAAGAGATTTACCAACACCTGTACCAGCCAATGCTATATTCAAAGTTTTATTTGGAAGCCCACCATTAGTTATAGCATTAAGATAACTTAAATCGAACGGGATTCTATTTTCTTTGCGATGATAGTATTCAAAACGGCTATCCATGTCTTCCAAGAAATCATGGCCAACATGCGAGTCGAAAGAGATTGCAAGTGCGTCCGAGAGGATCTGAGGTATGGACCCTTTATTGACTTTCCCAGTTTTATCATCCAATATTTGGATGGATGACATGATCGCATTATAAACTGCCTTCTCTTGACAATACTTTTCTGTCTGATCGAGAAGCCATTGTAGGTCGTTCTTGTCTGACCTGAGTTCCTCAATAAGTTCTTTGCTCTCTTTGAATGTTTGTTCATTAATCCCGTTTTGGTTTTCGAGATCAATATTGAGCGCTTCTTTGGATGGAAAGGCATTATACTTCTTTACATACTCATCAATGATATTGTACACAATGCGCTGTGATACTGATTGAAAGTATTCTGATTTTAAGAATGGGATAACTTTTCTGGAGTATTCTTCGTTTTCTACTAAATTTGAAAGTATAACTTTCTCAATACTCATTTTTGCTCCTAATTAGGAATATACATAACATAATTTTCAGCGGCATCTTCTACATAATAAAGACTATTATTAGGAAACTCTTTTGTATCAACATGAAAGAGTTTTCCATCAGGTATGATACTCTGATATAGCTTTATATAATATAGACCATTTTCATTTTTATAAACTTCAGCTTCACGACATTTATCATCGCTGAAGAATTTTGAGATATATTCATTCGGACCCATCATCATCCTCCATAATAGAACCAGTTGTTAATGAATAACGATTCTTAATATAGTCACTAAAATTTGTATCCTTAAACATTTTAATCCAAAATTCTTTATTGTCAACTATATCTTTTGCTCTCATATTTGGTTCTTTAACTTCACCAGTTTCCATATCTACTGTAGCATACCAGCCATTCTTAGGTTTAACAATATAACCACCGTCAATGGCGATATCAAGCAACCCAGACCAACGATTAATACCACCTTCGAAAGAGACAGTGATTGGAATCTTGCTCTTTTCTTTAACATAACGAGACTTCTCCACGTTGATTACAAAATGATAACCAGCAATATCGGTCCCGTCCTTTTCCTGTTGCCGACCAAGAATCCAGATAGCATCAGAAGAATAATAGGAACCAGTACCGCCACCAACAATTGCCTTTGGAAACATACCAATTTCCATATAGGTATGATTGACAACAACCATTGGAATATCCTTCATTGTCAGATATGGAGTAACCATACGGAACAATGACTTCAATTGCTTGGCACGAGACATATCAGCAACTGACTTTTCATTCAGCGCATCTTCAACTTCTTTCTTTGAAGCAAGGTTACCAATAGAGTCAATAATAATGCAAACACGCTCACCACGTTCAATATTACTGAGCTGCTTCATAATATCAAACTTCAATTCTTCTACATCCATAATAGGAGTATGAACAACTGAATCCATTGGAATTCCAAACGTTTTAAAATAAGATTGTGGCGTACCAAATTCTGAATCATAAAATAGTACAACGCCATCTTCATATTTCTTTAGATATGCTGATGCCATAAGCAAAGCAAAACCTGTTTTAAAGTGCTTGGACGGACCAGCCAACATGGTAAGGCCTGGAGTTAATCCACCATCAACTGAACCAGATAGTGCTACATTAATCATAGGAACAGTTGTTGGTACAATATCTTTCTTGGTATAGATCTTACTATCAGCTAGTGTTGAAGTAAAATCAATAGTGGAATTTTTGATAAGCTTAGTTTTCAAATCAGACATATAAGTTTCCTCTGTGTATAAATAAAAGTATCCATCGCGGATCGGCAAATCCCATGGACTCTATCGCTAACAAGGAGCAACAGCATGGATACTTAAAGCAAGTATTATTATTGGTCGACCAACTTATTCATTTTCTTAATAAATCCGTCAATTTTTTCTACTCGATTAGGCCAATGTATAATTTCCTTCTCGGGATTTTTCTTGAGATTATTCAGTAGTGACATAACGACTCCATTAAATTTCTCGGTTGCTTAGATTTAATATACCAATTTTTTCCTCATTTGTAAACCTTTTTTTTCTAGTCAAACCAATATTTGCGGCTATTAACAATATGATGGCCAATGGATCAAAAACTATAACTATTATTATGATAACCCATCTAACCGCTTTCTCTAGTTGTTGGCCATCGGCTTTCTCATAGATTAAATCCGCGATATATTTTAATGGTCCTACTTCAGCTTCAAGTTTCTTTATTGAAGATTCTAATTTTATCTTTTCTTCGTTTAACTTTGATATGTTTGTTACAAAAGATTCTTTTCTTTTAATTAATAAATCTCGGGTTTTTCTTTGCTGAGCAGCAGCTCTTAAAGAACTTGTTGCTCTACCTCTCTTGACCATTTCATTAATGGCTGAATCTATTTGCGCAATTTGTTTATCTATATCAGTTATAGATTGTTTTTCATATGAAATTTTACTTTTAATTATTTCTATTTGATCTGCTTTACCAGTGTTTATATTAAGAGATTGTTCAATATGAGCTTTGGACAAAAATCCAAAAATGCCCATGCTTGTTATAAACATTAAAACAATAACTGATAAAGTCAAATATGATTTTATTAAGAATGGAGTTTCTCTCCAATTCCTATATAACCATGATGCAGTTACAAGTTTACCTACTTCTAATACGCTTCCCATAATAACAATTGCCCAAAATTGAGAAGCAAATATTGCAGTCAAGCCTATGATGGAGTAATAGGCTGATACTATCGAAACAGAAAGTGCAGATAGTAATGCTAGATAGTTTATCAAGAGTTTAATATCTTATTAAGACGTAATTTAAACTGCTCGATTTTTTCATGTCGATCAGGCCAATAGATATAATCTTTATCTTGTTCAGCACATAAATTATTTAAAAGTGGAAGAACTGATTTATAAATTGCATTGGCTTTTTCATTCCACTCTTCGGCCTGTGCTTTCCATTCTTCAAGTGTAGAAGAAGATGCAGCAATTTCTTGCTTAATAGATTGAACAACATCTAACTCTTCTTCATTAACAATACTAAATCCAAAATCAAAATCTTCAAGTTCCGCTACATATTTGTTGGTCATGAGAAAAAGTCCTAAGTTTTAAAAAATTATAAATAAAGCATAATAAGGAGATTTTTATGCAATACTGCGTTTATTTGGTTACTTACAAGGGTAATAAATTACCTCCATTTTATATAGGTTCGACTTCTACAAAAAAGATAGAAAATGGATACATGGGATCAGTATCAAGCAAAAAGTATAGTTATGCGTATAGAAAAGAATTGAAAAACAATCCTAACCTTTTCAAGATACAAGTCGTATCATTGTGTAAAACTAGAAAAGAAGCACTTCAAAAAGAATATTTATTTCATAAATCATTAAGTGTTGTAACGTCACCGCTGTATATTAATCAATCTATGGCTATAGAAAATGGTTTCTTTGGTATGGATAATTCTGGCGCTAACAACGGTTTCTTTGGTAAAAGCCACACAGCAGAAACGCTGAAAAAAATGTGTAAACCTAAATCTACTACCGAAAAATATAAAAAACCAAAATCTAAAAGTCATTCCAATAATATATCAAAAGCTCAAAAGGGTGTGCCATGGACAGAAAATGATTGGAAAAGTAAAACCGCAACATGTGAACACTGCGGTTTAACTACAATAAAATCTAATATAACCCGTTGGCACAGCGATAAATGCAAGCATAGGCTTAATTGAAAAAATCCTCGAGTGTTGATGTCTGTTCATGTCTCCAATCAATCACATCCAAGATAGATTTAATTGGAGCCAAAAATGATTTTTCAAATTGCAAATCATAATCAATATAATTATCCAGCCCGAACTGTGCTGGTAAAGCACCGGGTACAGAAATAACCGTATCTTTTAAAGGGTTTGGCATTTTTAAATAAGAAAATTTGATCTTGTCTCCATCCGAGATAGGTTGGTAACGTGATTGTATACCCTTTTCTAAGATCAACTTATTATATAGCAAAGCCCCTTTAACATGAATCGGCGTACCTTTTTTATATATATTCGCCGAATCCTTATATTTAGGCAAACCTTTTACTCCACGAGGAAAAGCTATTTCTTCAAATTTAAGAGTATTAAATTTTTCACGGAATTGATATATAAATTGTTGAAGAGTTTCTTCATCCTTATTCATAATAATATCAAGAGCTTTTTTAATATTATCACGAACTGATTGTGGGGTTGAAGATCTAACCGCTTCAATGCCCATCATTTTAAGTTTTGGTTCAGAATATTGTACACCCTCAGAATTCCATACATTAAGGATATACATTTTCTTAGCTTTCCATATACCCTTATTGGATATATTTTCACGCTTCATCTGCATTTTTTGTTGATAAGCATTCATCATATCTGCCAATTCTTGATAAGACTTATCAATGAATGGCTGTATTTTCTTTTCACAAAATTCATCAATTATTTTGACAATTTCAAGATCATCTAGATCCTTTCCAATAGCATTTACTACTGGACCCATATTAACATAGATAGAATCGGTATCTGAAGCCAAAACATAATCAGATTTAGACTTCAACATTTTATTCATAAATTTATTGATTTTCTTTTCAATCCACCGAATTGAAAGCTGTCCGGACATGGTAATTGCTTCTGCATTATTAACAGAAAACCATCTAAAATATCTATTGCCAAGCGCACCATAAGCTGAGTTTAATTGAATTTTCTTGGCCAATTGCATATTATGATATCGTGCAATATCTTTTTGAAGTTCTTTATCTTTTGTTTCTTCATATTTCTTTTTTGCTTCGATCATTTTTTGTTTATACAAAACACGATCATTATACATCTTCTCCATAATTTCTGGAAGAAACCCTTGCTTATCTCTACGGTAGGTACAACCATTCGCAGCAAAAGCTACTTCGCTTTTACCATCAAGTCCAGCCTTATGAATTTTAAAGTCAGCATTCAACAACTCATCAATGCTATAAAAATCCTCGTGTCTGCGTATAAATGTTTCAGGACTAATATTGTACTGCATAATTAGGTGAGGATATAGCGAGTTCAAATCAAATGAAACAACCCACTTATGCATACCAACCTGCGGTGGTTTAACATATCCGCCAACAAATTCAAATGGATCAGTGTAAGGAGTAAATTGTGGAATAACTATCTTCTTATCCATTAGATAGTTTCTAATAATAACATCCCAAGGTCGAACTGTAGTGAGTGTATCAACATAGTTAACTTTAGCATCGTATGCCAATGCCATAACCTGTTGAATCAATCCTAGTTTTTCTTCCAATCTATGAACAAGAGTAACGTCATGAATATTATAGTCAATGAACTTTTCAAAATCATTCTTATAAAGATCTAGAAGAGAATCATATTCTGAATAATCAATTTTCTTTTCACCAAGTTCAACATTGGCAATATGATCCAGACGATATGATTCATGATTGGAAAATGAAAACTTTTTATACAAATGCAAATAATCAAGAACAACAACACCAAGAGGAACATATGTCTGACTTGGTGTTCCACGAATATCAATCATTCTTTCTTCAAGAATTTTCCAAGGTGATAAACGCTTTGCTTCATTTTGGCCAAGTACAACATTAATACGATTAACAATGTATGGAATATCAAAAAATTCAACATTCCAACCAGTAACAATATCAGGAATCCAATCTTTATGAGACCAGAGTGTAATAAATTTTTGAAGTAGATCTTTTTCATCCTTGCAAAGGACATATGTTACATCATTTGATTTTGGCTTATAATAACTGCAGCCAAATACTACACTTTCATTGTTTTTACGATATGTAATTGCAGTAATTGGTTTATTTGCTAATTGAATATCAGGAAAACCAGCATCGGATGCAACCTCAATATCAATAGTAACAACAGACACTACTCCAGGATCATACTTTATTTCTCCAGGATAAGTATCATACAAATATTGATATAGAAAAAATGTATAATCAAAATATTCAAAGTTTTCTATATTATCATATTTTGATGTAAAGTTTTTTACATCACGAATAGAATCAAAATCTATGCGTGAAACAGATTCGCCATTAAGTGTTTTAAATGGCGAATCTTTTTTTGATTTAATAAAGAGATAAGGTTTATATTCTATAATCTCTTGTACTTTTCTACCCGAATCATAACCACGAAGATAAATTTTATTTCCACGAACGTGTGCAACGGTATAAAAATTGCTCATACAACCTCCACATATTGTATATAATCATATCATAAACGAGCGTAAAAGTAAACTGTTATTTTGCTTTACCAGCAACTTTTTCCTGAGTACGGCCAAATGCAGTGATACCAAGAATAGCACCAAATGCTAGATGGATAAGACCACCGTTATCAAGCGTTATAGACTTCCAAGCAACATATTGCATCTTAATCATGACAGGCATAAACATAGCAATGATTGGAAACGCAACGAAATCACAGAAACAAATAGCCATGTAGAGCCAACCCATTGCTGGTCTCCACTTAGTCTTCATCCAATCTTCATTTTGCTTTGCTTGTTCGGCCTTCCACTTCTCTTTCTCAAAATCAATCTGAGCAAGTTGTGCTTCTGGCGTTGCAGCAGTTGCACTAGAAGATGATGATACTCTATTAGTTCTAGGAGTAAAATCCTTAGATTCCATTACTGTTACAGATGCTGGTGGTGTAGGTTCTGCTTCAGGATTTGGTAGTGTTGATGAAAAATTAGCCATTATTAACCTCCGAAAATATGAAGGGCTTCTTCATAATGTTTCTTGCGGTCAGTCAAACCAATTGTACCACCATTAATTAGTTTAGTACATTTGATAATATTGCCTTCATCAGCCCACTTGTTTAGGTCTCTTGAATCCCAGAACCATCCAGCAGACATTGCTGCTCCATCTGGAGTTTCTAAGTATTCTACTACTTCATCCAAATCCATTTCCATGAACTCAGCAAATGCGGTATAGTTATTACGTCCTGTTAATTGGATTAAACCACGACCACAGAACTTCCAACCATCACCGGAATCTTCATCACCATTACCCATGCGATTAGCATAGACTACGTTGGCAATAGCTTCTGGTTGACGATGGTATTCGTTTGCATCCCTGCCAGCACGAATAAAATATTTTGGAAATATCTTATTCAATCCAGCAGCAGAGTAATTTAGATTTTCTTTGCGATGTCTAAGACCGCCTGATTCATGCCCAACCTGAGCAAGAAACATAGAAATGCGTTGTGGATTATTAATCTCAAACTCATCAAATGTTTCATTCAATGGACCAACAAAAGACTCTACAATATCTTCGTTAGTATCATCAAAAAAATCATTCAATTGCTCGAATGTTACGTGCATAATAGATCTCCCATATTATTTTTGTTTTCATAATATAGAAGAATTCACGTTATTATTTATTTATTTTTGCTGCTAACCATTCCATTGGAGTTAATATAACCCAGAATAACCAGTTCATTTTGAATATGCCATATATGCTATGTAAGGAATTTCACAACGATATATTCCAATATCTTTTAATTCTTTATCAGTAAGCATTGAAAGTTCTCTAATAGTTCTATTGATTCGAATCCAAGTTTCAGCATATTCACCAATTGAATTTATAAAGTTTAACATTTTTTCCTCTTTAAAAGATTTGGGGGACCGAAGTCCCCCTGGTAGATTACTATTCCGCTAAAAGTTCAGATTTAGATTCTTTTTCACCTGGTTCATTAATATTAATCTTCTTTGGTTTCTTTTCTTCGGGAATAATATTCTCAAGCCAAACCTTCAACATACCATTAACAAGTTCTGCATTCTTAACTTCAACTGAATCGGCAAGAGTAAATTTACGAGTAAATACTCGATCAGCAATACCCTTATAAATGTATTGCATTGTACCAGTTGGATCCTTATAAGGTGATTCAATTTCATCAAGATTTAATCCACCCTTGATTGTTAAGGTGCCATCTTGAAGTTCAAGATCAATATTATGTTTACCAAAGCCGGCAATAGCCATTTCGATAACATACTTGTTATCATCAACTTTAGCAATATTATAAGGTGGATATCCTGGTACAGATTTTGCAAAAGTATCATGAGCTTTTGCTAGGGTATTAAAAACTTTGTCTGCTCCAACAAAATATTTTTCAAAATTTGCTGCATCAGACAGCATATGGTTAATCCAATTATTTGCCATAATTACCTCCTATTAAGCAAGGTTTGTGTTAAGTGACCCATTATTGGCATCACTAATAATATATATATTATTCTTTAGTAAATGTCAACAACTTAGTGTAATTTTTTTTCATCAGTAGTTTCTTTTATAATAATTTCAAGTAAACCATTTTCATGAAGAATATAAACAGGTGTTAATCCATTTTGTTTATAAATCTTACCTTGATTTAAGATTTTTTTAAAATTGTTATTTGTTTCGCCCATTGATATACACATTTCATTGCAATCAACAATCATTTCTTCTGTTACTTCTAGCATTTTATTTCTTTCTTTTTATAAATAATCACGAAAGAGGAGGATGATATGAAACTTTATTTGTACGTAGCCATTGGTGTAATTGTTTTTGGTTCTCTTACAGGTATTTATTATTCCTGGAGAAAAGGAATAGAACGTGAAGCATTACTAGAATTCAATCAAAAACAAATTGAGCAAAATCTTAAAGATCAAGCTGAAATGAAAAAGCGTCTTGAAGAAATTAACAAGAAGCAGCAAGAGTTTATCAAAAAGAATGCTGAAGATAAAAAAGCATTTAATGACAAAGTAGGAAATATCAATAAAAATATTGATACAAATTCAAAAGATAGACCAGCTTCAGATATCTTAAAGAAAACTATTGATCAATTGAGAAAGATACCAAAATGAAATCATTATTAACTATAATTGGTGCATCACTTCTTTTGGCTGGATGCGCTGGAAGTAAGCCTCCTCAGGTTATAACTAAAACAGTTTCTAAGGTTATTATACCTGAACGTACAATGTTTTACTGTAAGAATCTAAGAAAGTATCCAGATCCTGCAACTCTTACAGATAAACAAGTTGCTAAACTTATTGTTGAAATGCATAGAAGAAATACTGAATGCCAAAAGAATATTAACAATCTGTATTTCTTCCTAGAAGAAGCTAAGAAAAAAGCTGAAGCAGAAACTGAAGAAAAGAAGTAGTGGCTGGAAGACTAGGATTCGAACCTAGATTGACGGAGTCAAAGTCCGCTGTCCTACTTTTAGACGATCTTCCAATTTTGTTTAAGCCATTTCAATTATAGGCTTACCAATAACCTCATATTTGCTCTTTTGATTTTTCATAAGTCGAAGAGCAAATTTATGAGCTGAGTCTAAAGTAGGAAACTTTACTGATTCTTCAAGAAGAAGACCATATAAAACTGAAGATTTCTTTTTCAGCTTTATGTTGTAGATCACTTTATAGGAATTCATGTTTTTTCCTTTCCATATCATATAATAATTATATCATATTTTCAGAAAAAGTAAAATAAAAAAGGTGACCGAAGCCACCTTTCTTGATTAACAATCTGCCAATTATTAGAACTTGAACTTGACGCCAATCGTGACCTTATCATTGTCTGGTGTATCACCCTTATAAGAAGAAATACGGCGAGCACGCAGATCAACGTCGATCATTTCGGATAGAGCGAACTTTAGACCACCGCCCCAGTTGTACTTTGCTTCGTTACCAGCAACATCATCCCAACGATAACCAGCACCGAGTAGAACGTATGGAGTGACACCAAAGCCTTCAACCTTATAAGCAAAAATAGCATTGCCGAATACGTCATGTTGATAACCAGAAGATGTCTTCTTCGTCATGTCATATGTACCTTCAGCAGAAATGCCCATTGGACCAAAGCCGAATACTTCTAGACCACCAGCAACACCAAGAGTATATTCCTTATCACTGGAGTTATAAGCACCATTGATGGTAAGTGAAGGACCAGCAACAGCTGCAGTAGATAGGCCAGCAGCAAGAGCACTGGCAAGTAAAGTATTCTTCATTAAGATTTCTCCTTTAAATATTATTGGATTTTGCAGTCCAACTACTATATTGATTATTAATTCCATTAGATCTATTTCTTAGATATTCAGCAATTGCTTCTCTAATAATAGATGAAGGATCTCGCTCAATAGACTCTGCATATGCAAATAATCTATCTCGCAAAATAGTGTTACATCTAAATGTAGTTATTCTATTTGTCATTCCAAGTTTATTTACATAAACAGAGGAATTAGTTTTTTCTTCAGTCATTACCAAGCACGACAGCTCCAATACCTGGCTTTCCATCTGGGGCCAGGATTTGTATCACAATGATGACGTGCTCTAAATGAACGACGTCTGGCAGGAATATTCTTTTTGATTTTCATATTAGGATCGCCAAAGTTAACTTTTACAACGTTACCTTTGTCATTTTTTACATAAACAGCTCTTTTGCCAGGCCCACTGGGAGTTAAAAATGGTTTACCCAATTTAACTTTACGACCTTTATATTCTGATTCTTCTAGTTCTTCAGGCTCACCCCAATCTTCATATTGTTCATCACCTGTTACTTCAAAATCTTCTTCTGTAAAACCAAGTTCATCTTCTTCAATTTGGCTTAAAAAATCTGCAAATTTTAACATGGTTATCCTCCCAATTTTTTATATTTATATCATTGAGATTCTAATGTTCCATTAGCCATTTAGCAGTCTTATCTCTTCCACCAATAGCAAATAGATGGAAAGATGTGTTAGGTATATTATCAACTCTTTGTAGTTGTTGCAATAGTCTTTCTGGTCTATATGATTTATAAGAGTTTGTCAGAAGCGATTGCTGCCTCTGTAATGCACGAATGCTATTGCCAACACCGCACTTTAATGCAAGATTGATAAGAGACAATA
>Ga0181602_10001655_pt1 | contig 19522 bp, 21 predicted proteins | sample 041ome_14_FD_148640 | JGI IMG/M metagenome (GOLD analysis project Ga0181602, IMG submission 148640) | Coastal salt marsh microbial communities from the Groves Creek Marsh, Skidaway Island, Georgia - 041408US metaG (spades assembly) | ecosystem: Environmental > Aquatic > Marine > Intertidal zone...
CGCTCGGTGGCCCTGATGGTGGTCCGGACGGAGGACCGCTCGGTGGACCGGATGGTGGACCGGACGGAGGACCGCTCGGTGGCCCTGATGGTCGGCCGGACGGAGGACCGCTCGGTGGCCCTGATGGTGGACCGGATGCAGGCCCGGACGGTGGCCCAGATGGTGGACCGGAGGACGGTGGGTTCGGTGCGGATGGCGGAACTGCTGGAGGTGTTGTAGCGGCTGCAGGTGGGAGAGGCGGGGGTGTTGCTGCGGTTTCGACGACGGTTTCGGATGGGGCTTCAAGCGGTGCTGCAGGAGCTTCAGGCTCGGGCGCTGGCGGGGTGGAGGTGAGCGGTGTGAGCAAAGGGTCGGCCGCTGGTGCGGGAGGTGCCTCAAGAACCGGAGTCGCTGTCTCTGGTTGCGCAGGTGTCGGTGAGGCGAGAAGAGGATCGCTGTTGGTGGTGAGAAGAGAATCGGCGGGTTCAGGCGTTGATGACACCCAAGGGGGTGTCCGTGGACCTTCTTCGTCTTCAGCCTCCGCCGCAAAGCCTTGGCTGACCTTGGTGCCGCCACCCTCCATGCGTTCACCGACATACGAGGTCATGACGATGGCGTCGGGGTTGATGATGCCGCGTTCTTCGACGGACCCGAAATCGCCCAAGTGAGAATCAAAAGCGCCGCTAAACAAGGAGGTCCCGATGGCGTTGCCCATGACGCGCCCTTGCTCGGCTTTGAACTCAAAATCGGCTTCGTACGGCCCAAGTTTCATCCCTTGGCCCCCGGCGCTGAATTCAAACGACCATGTTCCCGTGACAATGCCGGCTTCAAACTTGAACTGACGGGTTAAACCCGGTCCAATGGAGGTGATGCCCTCGACCGGCTCGTACCGCACACCTTTGTCGGTAACAAGCGCAGCGGAAAGTCCACCAACCGGTATGGCCGATTCGTTGACGACATCAACCACGACGAAAATGACGTCCTCGTCGTCGTCGTCAATCTCCATACTGACGGACATGAGATGAGCGTTGAGGGAGCCGGCACGTGTGCTGTGGTCGTCGCTCATCAAGCCTCACCGGACCTAACTGAAGGGTGGCTCTACTTCAATGGCTTGCCCGTTTGAGGATGAAATCAGCGCAAGCGAAGGCGCGTTTCCGATGGCAACGACCAATCCACGGCGGCCACCGTATGATGGGTTTGGTCAACCTTGGTTCGGTACTCGTTGTCTTTGGAGCCAGCGTTGAAGGCATCGCGCAAGCCGAACCACAACGGCCCGATGATTGGAAGCATGTAGATCATCTTCGCCACGGCCCGGGGACCCCAATGATGGGCTTCCAAAACCGTCCCGTTGTCGTGGACGATGGCGATGCGAAAGCCACGCTGAGCCAACGAACGGCCCATGGTTTGCCCGGTGTATTTGAAATAGAGATAGAAGGCGCCTGCAAAAACAAACCAGTTGATGAAAAAGAAGACCAAGCTTTGGGGGTCTTGGGAGAGCAGGCTGAGGTTGTAGAGGTTGGCGATGAGTTGTCCACCGGAAAGAAACGACAGCACCACGCTGAGCATGATGACGTCGAGCATGAAGGCCAAAACACGTTTCCAAGCAGGGGCGATAAGCATGCCCTCGGGAGCCGAACCGAGGATGCTCTGAGCGAGGGTCCCGCCCTTGACAATCGTCACCGCATCGTCGGCCATGCCCCGCCCAAGCCTTCTCCTTTGTCAAAGGCTGCGTTCTCACCGCACGAAAAGCCGGCGACAACATCCAATTGAACGGGACTCATGCACGGGAGGTTCCGTGACCTGAATTCACTTTGTGGCAATCGTATGCCCGTTGCCATCTCTGTAGTTCCCGGTCGCGAGAAGAATGATGTCGATGAGCCACCAGAGACCGAGACCACCGGACGTCAGGAGTTTCAACACACCAAGACCGATGGACCCTGCATAAAACCGGTCAATGCCGAGGAAGCCGAGCACGACGGCAAGCACGAGGGTGACGACCCAATCCTTCTCCGAAACGAGGACGGGTGGCGTCACAGCGATGGACATGGGTTCGGTTTGGCTCGGATAGATGGAAACAGGCGCTGGTTGCATGGACCGCAGGTGAAGCCACCGACTTATCAGCCTCACCGATTCAAGGTCCTCCGGTGAGCATCTGCACAGGATTTTTGCCCGAAACATGGACCGCTACACCATTGGAGTCTCAATCCTGATGGGTAACATGCCAAGCAAAGAGTTGGCTTTCCTCAACCCAATCGAGGTACGACCGCCAGGTGGGGTCGTGACGCAACGTTGTGGGATGGCCGAGAACAACAAGCCCGCGTTTGGCTCGCGTGATGGCGACGTTCAAACGCCGGTAATCGGCGAGAAAACCCACTTCACCGCGGTCGTTGGCCCGGACGGTGGACATGACGATGACCTCTTTTTCTCGGCCTTGGTAGCCGTCAACGCTTTTGATTTCCAAGCCTGCATACGGTTCCCCAGGCTCCCGCCCTCCCGCATCGTCGAACAGATGGATGAGTTCTCGAACCTGACCGTTGTAAGGGGAAATCACCCCGATGTCTTCGGGTTGGAGGTCGCCCATCGCCAAAAGGTCGTTCACGATGCTGAGCACCTTGGCCGCCTCGTCACGGTTGGAACGGCTTTTGCCTTCGTCATCGGTTTCCTCAACCCCCTCTACAGGTACGAAGGCCATCGGCCGGTCCCAATCCGGCCACAGGAAACCTGCAGGTGGTGGGCGTTGGTCCGGTGTGCATCCGTCATCGAGACGATTCTCGTAAAAACGGGCGCTTGGGAATTCTCGCAGCGTGGGGTGCATGCGGTATTGCGTGGTGAGCATCATGGATTCGAGACCGCACGCAATCAGTCGGTCGAAGAGGGAACGGTTGAGGCCGCCTGACTCGGCTCGTTTGCTGATGACCGTGGGCGGGAGCTGTTGATGGTCACCCACCAAAACGAGTTGTCGGCACCCTTTGACGATGGGCACCAAAGCACTTGGCTCGGTGGCTTGGGTCGCCTCGTCCATCAAGACGATGGGGAATTTTCGCCGCTCCAACAACCGGTGTCCTGCACCGATGGTGGTGGCGCAAATCACCTCGGCATCGTCCAGAATGCTCGCGGTCATTTCGTCTTCCAAACGCCGAATTTCCTTGTGGTTGTTGTTGATGTCCCGATGCATCATCCCCTTGTCTTTGCCTTTGAGCGAAGGGAGTTCCCGTTTGAATTTCCGGAGTTCGTCCTGCAGGAACGTCAACTCCTCTTGTTTGGGGTGATCTTCGAGAATGGCGTCGAGGGTTGCCGAGCGCAAAGCCTCCCGAACCTTCACCGGGCGGCCAACTCGAAGCGCTTTAACGCCCAAATCGAGCAGACCTTCCAGCAGGTTGTCCACCGCCACGTTCGATTCAGCGGTGGCGAGGATGGGTCCGCTTCCTCGGGCGGCGAGGTGATGAAGCAGATGGGTGGCCGTCGTGGTTTTTCCCGTGCCAGGAGGTCCTTGGATCAAGGTGAGCCGTTGGTTCACAGCGGCGTCGATGGCCGCCCGTTGCGAGGTGTTGAGGGTGGCCAGGGACGGCAAAGGCCCCCGTTGCTGCAACTTGCCGCGAATTTCGGGGGGAAGGCGCGCACTGTCGTTGATGTCCAAGACGTTCCCCAGCAACATCTCTCTGAGCACGGTCCCGCCATCGCCTTCGGTTGAGTGGAAAGCCTCGAGGGCTTCGTGCATGCGGTCGTGAGCCACTCGGTTGGCCCCCCGGTCCAAGCGCCAACCTCCCTTGCGTAAGTCGCGAGGTCGTTCAGCCACAACCACCCGTATGCGGGTTGGGCCGCGGTCAAGCACCACGCCTTCAACCACTTTTTCTCCCCACGGCCGCGACCGGGAGATCAAGACGATGTCGCCGTGAGAAAAACGGTGTTCGGGTAAACGCCCGCTGTCCTGCGACTCAAACACCACGATGTCCTCGCCAAAGAAGCGCCCTTGGGTTCGTGCTCGGAGGTCGAACATGGTCACACCAGCGAGGACCAAACGTTGTTTTGTCCAGGTTTTCCACCGTTCCTCAACCGCTTGGGTCTCGTCGTCCAACTCTTGGCGTATCAATTCGGTCAGGCGGATGAAGTGGTCTTGGCTGCGTCGCCAACGGTCCGGCATGGGCTCGTCTTTCGCCATCGGCACTTCGGGAGGTGAGGCGCTGCTCATCCGTTTCACGGCCCCCTTTCGCCCCATGAAGCGACGACCCCCTCTCCCCTCATCATCGTATGGATGGTGAACGTGAACTTCGACGAGCGAGAAACCCGCATTCTTAAACAGACATTCTCCGGCGGAGGGGTGAGGTGGGTAGGCCGTGTTTGGACGCAAGAAAAGGGAAAAGGACGCCATCGGTGAATCCTGCCCCTATTGCGAATACTTGAACCCGCTCGGCGCCCAAACCTGCGAACAATGCTACTACGAGCTCAACAAATCGGCACGTGACCAACCGATGGCAGAACCCACCACCACGGGTGACGAAATCATGGATTTGTTGCTCGGAGAGAACGAAGACCCTGAGGAATTCACACCTGTGGTTCAAGCGGTGCTGGCGATGGACGATGTGACCGTGGACGTTGACCAGTACGCCGTTGCGTCCCCTTTGATGGACGAAGAGCTAGGCGAGCCTGAATCCTTTGACTTCATTGAAGGGCAAGGACCGACACTTTTCCAAACCGTTCTGGCAGAGGAAGAGGACGACGACGTGCTCACGGCTGCCGACGCTCCCAAGGACCGCGTTGAATTCACCTTTGAGGAAGTGGACCCCCTTGCGGAGGTGGCCGAACCCGTCCATACCGGAAAGGGAGGTCTCTATTCGCCCACCGTGTCTACCCCCAACGACGATGATTTGCTCGGAGAAGTGGGCCCAGCCCCGTCTGAAGCAACGCCTGACTTGCCCGACTTGCCAGACGACGATATGGACGAACCGACCGGTTCCTTAGCGCAAGCTGTGGTAAGCGAACCCGACCGAACGGCCCCCTCTGCTCCGGTTCAAGCCCTTGAAGCCTTGGACACCACCCCAACCACCTCTTCCACGCCCGACCTTCCGGACTTCTTTGACGAGGACGAAGCGTCCGAGCAGGCGCCTGAATCCATTGATGCCGTTCCGTCCGATGCTCCGGCAGGCGCGTCTGAGCCAGATACCGTCGTCCCCGCTGAAGCGTCTTCACAAACCGAATCGAATGAAAACCGCATTTGGCCGTGGCCCAAAGGCGAAGCTTGGACGCCGACCCAAGTCTACCAGGAAGTGGTTGCGGCCATGGAACACGTCAAACACAGGCGAATGGAGCGAGCGGCTCATGCGCTTGACGGCCTCGGACCGCACCTCGACCAGAACCTCGATATGCTGCTCCACATCTCGGTCTTGATGCAACATTTGGGCCGACACGACCACGTCAAGTGGACGTTGGACATGGCTGCGTACGTCCATCCCAACGACCCGCACGTTCAACAAGCCCGTGCTCAATTGCTTGTTTAGAGGGGACCCAATGCTGGCTACACCCGAACTCGTCGTCGATGACGAATTGGTGTTGCGCCCTGCTGCAAAAGGCGTGCTTGAAGCGATGATCGAGGCGTATCATGAGGATGTCCCCGCCGCCCAAGCCGCCTTGCCGTGGTTAAATCCCAGCGACGATATTCGTCGCCAACTCCGTGACATGATCTATGACATCAACGCTCAACAAGGGACCGATCGACTCCATTTTTGGTCCATTCACGTTGCCTCAACCGGCGAATTTGCCGGTTTGGTGGGCCTGGGTGACGAACTGCAATCTCCGCATTCGGACTTCAATTTGGGGTATTGGGTGAGGAAAAAGCACCGCCAACAGCGCATGGCGAGTCGCTGTGTTGACGCCATCTTTGCGTGGCTCGCCCAGCGGGACGAGACGACCACCGTTGAAATCGCGGTTCACCCTCACAACACCCCCGGCCTGGCCACGGCGAGTGCAATCTGCGAACGGTGGGATGGCGAACGGCTCGAGGCGTTCATCGGCATTGAATTCAACGAACGCACCGTCCCTCACCATCTCCATCTGGTTGACGTGCAGCCGGAGGCCTAACATGCCAACATGGTTCACCGTCGACAGCGATGACCTGCGCCACCTTCCCAAGCATCAGGGTCACCCGACTCGCAGCACCGTTCCTTTCAACGGCCATCCCGATGAACTCTCATCAACTTTTCAAGACGGTTGGCAAGGTTTTGTTTCCTGGATGGCGAGCCACGAAAGTGCCGTGACCTTGTTTTTGATCACCGACCTGTTGGAAAACGAGGCTTTTGTTGCGATGTTGACCGGTGCCTTGACCCGCTTTCCGACCCGACTCACCGTCGGCTGTCACGGTCACGAACACCGTTCATGGTCGGCTTGGGGGAAGGACGTCGAAGGTTTCTCAGCGACGCTTGCATGTTCAACGGCGCTTCTCAAACAACATGCGGGCGATGCTTTTCGTCCGTATTTTCGCGCCCCGAACGGCTACGTTGCACCGTGGATGGCCCCGGTCCTTGCCCAACACGGGTTCACCGTGGACTCCTCGGTGAACCCTTCGTGGTTGGTTCAAAGGAAAACCGGCGGTGCTTCGTGGTCCGAAGTTGAGGAGGCCATGGCGGAGGCCGGTGTTCTTGAGCGCTCGTGGTTGACCCGGTGGACCTTGCCCGTGAACGGCCCGGCCCTGTTCCGATTCCCGTTATCCCTTCTTGCACGACGGGCGTGGAAAAAGACGCCCAAGCCGTTGTCTGGGGGCGAAATTGGGCGGGTTGAACGACCAAGTGAAAACATCACCACGGTCTACTGCCATGTGCTTGACTTTGCGCGTAATCAAGGCACGTGGACACCGCCTCGCTGACGAGGCATAGAGCCAAGTAAAACCGAGGTTCTGGCCAAACCATGAACGTGGTGAACCTCGCTGAGAAATTTGACCTGTTTTCCGACCTTTGGTCGCCCAAGGTGATTGCAGAGATGAACGATTACCAGTTCAAGCTCGTCAAGATTCAAGGCGAGTTTGTTTGGCACGACCACAACGAGACCGACGAGGTGTTTATCGTCATCGAGGGCAGCATGAAGATTGAGTTTGAAGACCAAACCCTTACCTTGAGCGCTGGCGAAATGTTCGTGGTTCCAAAAGGTACTCGACACAAACCCTACGCTGAACAGGAGTGCAAAATCATGCTCGTTGAGCCGCGTGGCGTCATCAACACCGGTGATGTACGAGATGAACTGACCGCTGAAAGCGATGCTTGGATTTGAGAAGGCGTGCGAAGCATAAAGGCTCGCCATTCATATGTCGTATCATGGAATCTGAAGGCATGAGTCAGCAAATCATGGTGCTGATTGGCCTCGTGGCCTTGATGGTGGCATGGCGCTTGCGGAACTTCTTCGGGGACGGTGAAAAAGAGAAATGAAAGGAACGCCGTTTCAACAAAAAGTATGGAAGGCGCTGAAGAGCATTCCACGGGGAGAGGTGCGCACGTACACGCAAGTCGCCGTTCAAATCGGCCACCCGAAATCTGCCCGGGCCGTTGCCAATGCTTGTGCAAGCAACCCCTACGTTCCCGAAGTACCGTGTCATCGCGTGGTTCGCTCCGACGGAGGACTTGGAGGCTACAGCGGGACGGGGGGCGTGGAACAAAAGCGCCTCCTGCTGATCGAGGAAGGGGTTGACGTGAGTCAGCTCAAAGCTCGGTGATGTCCGTTCGCTCCGAGGAGACGGCAAAATTCTTCTGAGCCGTAGCGTAGATTTTTGCGTCCAATTCACCTTCTCGAACCAGGCACGAGAGAGCCGCCAAGGCAATGGCGGCGCCGTCGATTTCAAAGAAACGTCGAAGCGCTTCTCGAGTATCGGACCGACCAAAACCGTCGGTGCCAAGAACCGTATACGGCCCGTTGACCCATTGTCGAATCATGTCGGGTACCGCCGCCATGTTGTCGGAAACCGCAACGGTGGGAAGAGATTCGGCGAGCAGCGTCTCAACCCACGGCTTCTGTGCGTCTTCGCTGGGGTGGAGTCGGTTGTAGCGGTCGCAAGCCAGGCCTTCTCGACGCAATTCCCCGTAGGAGGTGGCGGAATAAATCTCGGCACGAACGCCGTAGGTTTCGAGTTTCTCAACGGCGTCGAGCACCTGAACCATGATCGGCCCTGAACCGATGAGGCGAACGACAGGGCCGTCGCCCTTCGGGGCGCCTCGAAGCAAGTACATGCCTTTCACGATGCCCTCGTCAACGCCTTTTGGCTTGGGGGGCATCGGGTAATTTTCGTTGTAAATGGCGATGTAATGCAGGACGTCCTTGTCCTGAGCGTACATTTCCTCGATGCCGAAGCGAACGATGGTGGCGAGTTCGTAGGCAAAGGCCGGGTCCCATGCGCGAACGGCGGGGTTGGTGTGCGCCATCAGCAAGGAATGGCCGTCTTGGTGTTGCAAACCCTCGCCGTTGAGGGTGGTTCGCCCGGAGGTGGCCCCCATGAGGAAACCTCGAGCGCGCTGGTCCGCGGCGGACCAAATCAAATCGGCCACTCGTTGGAAGCCGAACATGGAATAGAACGTGTAAAACGGCACCGTTGGATAGAGGTGCGTGGCGTAGGACGTGGCCGAGGCGATGAAGGTGGAAGTGGCTCCGGCCTCGTTGATGCCTTCTTCGAAGAGTTGGCCCTTTGCGGATTCTTTGTACTTCATCAGCACGTTGTGGTCCACCGGCTTGTAGAGTTGGCCTTCGGGGTGGTAGATGCCAAATTCGGCAAAGAGCGGGTCCATGCCGAAGGTCCGGGCTTCGTCGGGGATGATGGGGACGACACGTGGACCGAAGGTCTTGTCCTTCATCAGCGAGCGAAGCACCCGCACGAAGGCCATCGTGGTGGAGACTTCCATCGCCCCTTTTGTCCCGTCATCGAATTCGGCGTACGCAGCGGCTTCGGGCAGCACGATGCTGTCGGACGGCACGGTGCGCTTTGGCAGGAAACCGCCCAGCGCCTCTCTTCGAGCTTTGGCGTAGGCGACGAGGTCGGGAACATCCTCCGGCAGCACATAGGGGTAGGACTCAAGGTCCTTGTCGCTGAACGGCAACCCGAGGTCGTCGCGCATGAACTGCATCGTGTCCATATCGGCCTTCTTCTTCTGGTGCGTGGTGTTTCGTCCGGCGAAAGAAGGGCCGAGGCCGTACCCCTTGATGGTGCGAATCAGCACCACGGTCGGCTGGCCTTTGTGGGCTGTTGCTTGGGCGTAAGCAGCGTGCAACTTGACGAAGTCGTGTCCACCAACATCGGCACAGAGCGCGACGAGTTCGTCGTCGGAAAGGTGGGAAACCAAGGCGGCTAAGGCATCGGTGTTGAACAATTCCTTGCGGATGGTCGCACCATCGGCCGTCATCAAACGCTGCTCGTCTCCGTCCACCAAACCGTTCAGTCGGTTGGCGAGATGACCCGCCGTATCCCGTTCGAAGAGGTCGTCCCACGAACTTCCCCAAAGGACTTTGATGACGTTCCAGCCTGCCCCACGGTACCGGCCTTCGAGCTCCTGGACGATCTTTGAATTTCCACGGACGGGGCCGTCAAGCCGTTGCAAGTTGCAATTCATGGTCATGACGATGTTGTCCAGACCTTCTCGGCCAGCCAGCGAGAGTTGGGACAGGGATTCGGGCTCATCCGATTCACCGTCGCCCATCGTGTACCAAACGCGAGAGGCAGACGTGGAAATGAGGCCTCTGTCCTCAAGGTACCGGTTGAACCGAGCCTGGTGAATGGCGGTCATGGCGCCCAAACCCATGCTGACCGTAGGAAACTCCCAGAAATCCGGCATCAAGCGGGGGTGGGGGTAGGAGGAGAGCCCTTCGCCGCCCACTTCCTGACGGAACTTTTCCATCTGACCCCGGGTCAGGCGACCTTCGAGCCAGGCTCGGGCGTAAATGCCGGGGGAGGCGTGGCCCTGCCAGTAAAGATGGTCCCCTGAGGTGCCTGCGTCTTTGCCGCGGAAAAAATGGTTGAAGCCGATCTCCCATGCGTGGGAGGTCGAGGCGTATGTGGAGATGTGGCCACCAATTCCTTCGAAGTATTTGTTCGCCCGGGTGACCATCATCATGGCGTTCCATCGAATGACGCCGTGGAGACGGGTTTCAGTGTCCAAATCGCCAGGGTAGGCGCCTTGGTCTTGGGGGTGAATCGTGTTCAAGTATGGCGTTTCAACAACATCGATGCTCACACCGGCATCCTTGGCCGAGGCCACGGTGGCCTGGAGCAGTCGTTGTGCTTCCTCTAGGCCGAGATGTTGAGCAACAGCACGAATGGAATCCTCCCATTCTTGCGTAGCAACAGGGTCGGGGTCCGGTGATGTCGAGCGCCGTGAGAAGCCCATGCTCTGTGTCCCCCTTGATGAGGGCTCTATGGTGAGGGTTTTCAATCCCTCGCCAAGGTTTCGCCTGCTGATGGGCAAAGGCCCGGGTCTCGGCGGGCCTATTTTTCATCGTTGAAGGCGACGTTCATCGTTTTCATGAGTAAGCAATAAGAACCGACTTTCAAAGCCGCAGAATATGTCCGTTGAGGCTATGGTACAGAAGATGATTGACGATTTGACCGCCGCTCTTGGAGATGCTGCAAAGCACGACAAGGGCAACTCCGCCGCTGGCACCCGTGTGCGAAAGGCCATGCAGGAAGCCAAGGCTACCGCACAAGCCATTCGCATCCAAGTCCAAACCGACAAGAACGCTTGAAGCGAAGATCGGCGCACGCCGACACCTCGCCTCTGCTCAGCCGAGCATAGGTTGAATTGATGCGTTGCTGAGGCCACGCCATGCAACCGCTCGCTGGTATCAAGGTACTCGATCTTTCACGCATTCTGGCCGGCCCACACGCCGCCCAGACCCTCGCTGATTTGGGGGCTGAAGTGATCAAAGTTGAAGCCCCTTGGGGCGACGACACCCGCCACTGGGGCCCCCCGTTTCAAACCGGATTTACCGGCGAAGACGTCGCTGCCTACTACCTCTCGTGCAACCGGGGAAAAACCGTGGTGACCGGGGACATCAAAGTTGAGCGCGACCGCATTCGTGAACTCATCGCCCAAGCCGATGTTGTCATTGAGAATTTCAAGCCGGGCACCTTTGAACGACTTCTCGGCCAGGTTGACCGTCGGACCGTTCTTTGCAGCATCTCCGGCTACGGCCAAAGCGGACCCCGACGGGACGAGGTGGCGTTTGACCTCACGATGCAAGCTCGAAGCGGGATCATGTCCATCACCGGCGACGCTCACGGCGAGCCGGCGAAGGTCGGCGTCGCCTGGATCGACGTCATGACCGGGATGAACGCAGTCAGTGCAATCCTTGCCGCCCTGTACCGCCGGGAAAAGACCGGTGAAGGGACGAGAATAGACATCTCCCTCTGGGACACCGCATTGGCTGCTTTGGTGAATCAAGGGCACAACGCGCTGGCGGGCTCCACGCCCCAGCGCATGGGCAGTGCACACCCCAACCTTGTCCCCTACCGTGCCTTCCAAACCAAAGACGGGTGGTTTGCCATCGGCGTGGGAACCGAAAACCAATGGCGAGCTCTGGTGCAGGCACTCGACCTTGACGTCCCCGAACATTGGAACGAAAACAGCGCACGAATCAACGAGCGAGAGGCGGTTGAGGCGACCGTCCAGAACGCCGTTTCAGGGTGGGAACGTGCGACCCTTGAGACGCTGCTGACGGGCATCCCGTGTGCGCCGGTCAACACCGTGAACGAAGCGCTGGTGGATGTTCAAACCGTTGCGCGTGGTGGCCTCGTGAACCACCGGGGCGTGACCACGCTCGCCAGTCCGCTCCGCTTTCTTCAACCGTCAAACGAAAACAACGAGGTTTGACCGCCTTCTCGGAGGTAGCCACCTTCGGTCAGTTTCTCGAAGGCTTGGTCCATGCGCCGTTGGCTGAATTGTCGCTCGATTTGAAGAAATTGGATCAAGCCTTGCCGGTCCACTTGCCCCTGAACCAACGCTTCATCCTCCACGTCCACCGCAGGGTGGTTGTGGAAAATCTCTCGGATTTCGTCAAGGTGCGCAGGAACCTCCTCTTCTTTTGCTTCACACACCGCTTCCAGCGTACCGTGTTTCTTGATGAGTTTGAGGCCCGTCTTTGGCCCGATGCCCTTGATGCCGGGGTGGTAGTCTGTGCCGATCATGATGGCCAAATCCACCAGTTGTTCCCTGCTGAGGCCGTTGGTCTTCAGCAGTTCTTCAAGCCCGATCGATTGGGCATGAACCACGCGCCCGTAGCGTTTCGTCCCGTCGTCCATCAGGTTGCGCACCAAAACAGGAGAGCCGTAGAGCAAGGCGTCCCAGTCCTGCGTTGCGACGATATCGAGTTGTCCTTTGGCCGCCATCACCGCTGCTTGAGCCTCCCCCTCTGCAGCCGCAGTCACCCACGGCACACCCATCAAATCCAGGAGGCGTTGGGTCTCTTCGACCATCTGTGGGGAGTAGTGCATGATGCGGGCAGCCATTTTCTGGGCCAGCGCAAAATCGCCGGCGGCCAAGGCTTCTGCGTGGATCGCTTCAGCTTCTTCCCGGCGTGCTCGCCGTGCCGCCATTTCGTCGGCTTTCAACTCCGGTGACGTGCCGTCAAAGATGTACACGGGTTTGATGCCCATGCTCAACAACGTCGCCGTGCGGTGAAGGAAACCCATCAGGTGCGAAACGGGGTTGCCGTTGGTGTCACGAAGCGGCATGCCGTCGCCCTGAGGTGAGCGGTCGCGCATGGTGGTCAAAAATTGAAACGCCGTCAGAAAGGCATCGATGCCAACCCGCTTCCCTGCAAGCGCCTTGAGGCTGGTCTGTTCGGCGGGTGCGATGTCTTTCAGATTGCAGCCCATGAGCAAAACACAAGGCCACCCTATGTAGGCCTTCGCCTGCGAGAGCATCAAGAGGGTGAAACGGCAGGAACGCCCATGGGGGACGTCATTGCATGCCTCCGAGGGTGGCACCCCGCCTTGGCCGCTGCAGAGTTATCGGAGTTGCTGCCAAACGCCGAGCTCGCCCCCACGCCAACGCCACGTTGGTGGAAAGTGAATCGCTCAACGCACGAAGAGCGCGGTGTTGCCCTCGCTGTCGCCAGTGGATTGCAGTGTTTTCTCCATGAAGGGCAGGTGTTGTCGGTTTCGAACACCACCGAAGAAACGTGGTTTTCATCGGCCGTCGCTTATGTGGAAGCCCATCCTGTTGAAGGCAGCGTTGCGGTTCGCAGTTGGTCCCAGAACGGCAAATTATCGGGATGGAGCCTCTCTCGCCTCTCCAAGCGTCTGGGCGGAGCCATGCACGACCGGGGCTACACCGTTGACCTTGAGCATCCGGAAAGGGTGTTGGCGCTCATTGGCGACGGAAAAGCCCAACACCTCGCATGGGGCTGGATGGAAGGTGACGGGAAAGCGGCCTTTTCCAACGGAGAGCGCCGCGCCGGTGAACGACCTTTCTTCAAACCGGTCAGCCTTGACCCCATGTTGGCTCGGCTTGCCGTAAACTTGGCCGCCGGACCGGTTGATGCGGGCCCCGTGGTCGACCCCATGACGGGAACCGGAGGCTTTCTGATCGAAGCGGCGCTGAGCGACCGACCCTGCTTGGGCATTGACCTCAATTCGGAAATGGCCCACGGTGCAGAAGCCAACCTCGTTTGGGCGTGCGATGGACCTGTCGACCATGCCCGTGTGGTTCGCGGCGATGCGACCCGTTTAGCCGACCTGCTGCCCAAAGCCTGGCACGGTGCTGTTGCCGGCTTCGTGCTCGACCCCCCGTATGGACGGAACTCTCACGGAAGCATGGAATCGTTGGGCCTCCTCGAAGCGTGCTTGAAAAGTGCTCGCGGCGTTGCGGCTCCATCAGCGGGCTTTGTGTTGATTCTCCCCGTTCACCCGATTCAGCCCCACCCGGAAGAGTCGGTCCCGCTCAACACCGATTTCTCGCTGCTCCACGGCGATTGGGAAGGCGTTCGCACGCGCATTGAAGCGACCGGCTGGACCCTCCAATCGGCTCATGTCGAACGGGTCCACCGAAGCCTTAGTCGGCTGATCCTTCACGCACGATGCGCTCCTCAAGATTGAGCAACACGACGTCCGTGCCCTCCGGGGGGGGCGGGAATTGGGATCGATGCGGACAACCCTCGTCCAAAACGGCAGCGTCTCGGTCGTTCAGCACGTAAGGGTAGGTCTGGCAGCCTTTGGGTCGAATTTCGTACACCGAACACAACCCCTCGGCATCAGCGTCAGCAGACGAGGTCAACAGGAAAACGCACGCACGGGTCTCCTCTCGGTTCAGCAAGGTCAACACGCCGTCGTTGACGACGCAGAAGTCCGCCTCTTTCATCCCGGTTCGACGAGCGAGGCGAGCCGCTTCCGCTTTGGTGATGGGCATGGTGGTTTCCCTACAGCACGCCGAACACCCGCTTGGAATGCACGGAAGGGAGCGCGCCATGCACGAGCCACGCCACCCGCCTTCTTCAAGAAGGGGGGGCCTCTCGCGGGTTCAACGGGCGATTAGGGTAGTCTGGATATCCTTCCGGCCTTCGGAGCCGGAGACGGGGGTTCGAATCCTCCATCGCCCGCCATCACGATACCAACAGGGTGTACCCGCACGTTTCCATCAAAACGGTATAGATCTCGTGGTGTTCCTGGGCCAACGAATGGTCCAGAACGAAGAGGAGCTGAAAAGTAGTCTCGGTTATTTTTCGGTACTCCACGCCGCTGCCTTCGGGAGCCCACACGGCCCCCACCGGCATCGTCGGGAAGTGTTCGTTCCCCCATTCGATGAACGATTCATCCAGTTGCACTGTCGTCGTACCCTTCTGTTCTTCACGAGCTTCTTCGCAGACGAAGATACTGGCGTTTTCTCTTGCAAACCATGGCGCGTTTTCGCTGATAATGTTCAACGCCCCCTGTTGTTCATCGCCTTCCATGGAAGCAACAGCGTACTCCATCAACTCCCTCCACAACGGTCGAGCTTCATCCTCTCCATACCAGTAATCGGTGAGGAGAGCGAGCCGGTTCAGCGCACGGGTGTAAAAATACACCGAACGCTCCTCTCTTGAAAGATCGGCTTTGGTGGAGGCGATCAACTCAGTGAAGAGGCTGAACTTCCGGCTGAGTCCGGCCTGGTCGGAGTATCGAATGGCGAGTTCCCACATGCTTCGCTGCCAGTCGGCGTATCCCTCGTCTCCGGTTCGAGCAAGCAGGGCAACACGCGCCTCGAGGTACGAGATGACGTCAAAAGGGTTGACGACAGAGCCGCCCGGCGTGTCTTGAGCTTGCCAGATGACCGAATGAAGGTTGAACAACTCCTCGCAAACATTGAGCATGTCTCCAACGCTCAGGTTTGCTTCGTCGAGGTACGTTTCGTATTCCTCATGATGCGCGTGCCTTGAAATCAATCCCATCAATTGGTTAGTTGGCTGGTTATTCATTGGTCTCCCCTCCTTTTGCCCTTGGTTGGTTTAAATCGGATTGGAGGGTCGTTTTCGTTTCCAATCGCTTCTTCTTGGTCGCCATCGGAGGCAACTTGACCGCTGGCCAGGTCCATCAAAAAGGCGACTTGACGCGGGTTCATGCAGTGAGGACTGCGGATTTCACGAACCGCATGGATGGCCTTGCGCATGTTCATGCCCCGTAACCAAAGGTACAACGAGGCAAAGGTCCCTGCACGACTCAAGCCACCCATGCAGTGCACCACCACCTTGGCGCCTTCTGGAACGGTGGTCAAGATCTTCTGCAAGACGGGGCTCGCCATGTCCATCCACGCATCGGTGGGTGCGGTGGTGTCGGCAAAGGGAAGGTGGTCCCATGCTAAACCGTTGTTTTGCAACTGTTGAGGGAGGTCTTCAACGCGAAGGACCCGCATGTCGTCGTCGGTGATCAAACTGATGACGTGGGAGACGCCCATGTCAACGAGCGCTTGGACGTCCACATCGAGTTGGCGGTCCCAACTGCCCGTGGACGCAACGGGTTGGTACTTTCCCGGACACAACGTAAGGCCCAAGGCACCCTCGTCGCCTTCGAGTTCAATCCACGACACGTAGAGTGGATGGGTGGTGCTGTTGCGCATTCAAACACCCCCTCGACGGTTGCGGTTGCCATACGCCCACATCGTTCGCCAAACATCGAGGCACACGTCGTGATATTCGTCGTCAGGAATGCTGTTTTTGAAATTGTCATACGCCATCGACGACAGGTACGCAGAAACCGCTTCTTGAACCACCTCGCGAGGCAAGACGGTGCGGTAGGGGTAGTCGGCCGCAGCAAGATGAATCACCTGCGCCTCGGGGAAGACGGCGTTGATGTGGTCGGGTTGGCGAGCGCGCACGAGGAGGTCGTCGGGCTGATGGCGGTGGGCGACGATGGACAGAAAGCCGCCGGAAACGTAGAGCCACATTCAGGCCACCGCCTGTTGCAACGTTTGAACGAATTCTCGAGATGAAATTGAATGGAAATACGCGCCTCTACCGTCATTCAATTCCACCCAATGAAGCGTTTCAGAGACCCGATCAAGCCACTGGTTTCTCAATTTCTTCGGAAGATTTGGCCAATAAATAAATCCCTCACGGCCCTCATAATGCGTTCGAAGTATGTTGCAGAGACGTCGTAGAACATGCCGTTTTGCATTCTCAAGTGAGTGACACCCCCCTGCTGTAAAGCCAGCCTCTGCTACACGTTCTTTATTCCCAATTGTGATGCTACCTCGCGCGACACAGCCCCCCATTTAGGCCACCTCCAATCCGGGGGTTGGATCTTTATTTGGTACCACAGGCGAAGGGGGGCCTTCCAAACCGACATTCAAGCCGTCCCTGTTTTGACTGGTGGTCGTGCCCTCCACAGGCCGGAGAAGGGTGAAGGGTGCTAACTCAAGTTGCCCCCCAGCCAAGGCCACGGTGTGAGCAAATGCGGCCAGACAGCGAATGGGGTAGGTGTCGTCGTATACGTAGAGGCAACGGACTCGCCCACATCCTGCGTTTTGGAGCAAGAAACCCATGTCAAACCATTCCAATTCACCAATCGGTTGGCGCATGAACGCTTCCACAAAGGCCACGCCCGACCTATTCGCTCCTCGGCGCAACCAATCTTCATCAAGCTCCGGCAGATCTGCAAGAGCGAGGGTTTTGGTTACCTCTTTGTGTTCTCTGTTTTCTTCAATCATTTCATTTCTGTTCATTTTCTTTTCATTCTTTTTGTTCATTTTCATTCCTCCTTCAGCAATTGTATCGGTGATCCGGTCCAGAAAAACGCCCACGCCATTCCTGAGTGGGCGATGAAAAATATCTGTAGGCCCTCAACCCGAGGATATGTTGGTTGGAACCTTCTCCATGGGTTTGCGAAGACTTAGAGAGGGAGACCAAGTCAAGCAACTCATCATGAAGCCCGAATCCTTGAACCAAACCGGTCGCAGCCAAACCAACCTTCATCGGACGATAGCCAGCATAATCATTGGAATACCTGACGACCAAAGGCTCGGTGAAGTCGGTGTCGCCGGCATAATAGATGTCGTAAGAAAACCATTCGTCAGTTAGGGAATAGGCGAGGGTGTACGGTAGAAATTTTTTCACTGAAGCACCGAAGGATAAGGCATCAAGATGCTTCATCGCCACCTGGGGTGCGATATCCATCCCGATCAGAGTCATAATCACGCCGGTTGCGAACAACATTTGGGGGCGACTATCAAAATAATATGGTGATGATGCGTAATGCAAATTAATTTCTTGTTGTTGAAAATTTATCAATTCCTCCAATGGAGGCGGGAGAAAGGTGACGGTGTTTTCAATCATCTCTTCTTCCGAGCAACCGTAAAGATACACCTGCTTCAATTGGCCATTACCGTCAGATGATTTTGTGTAAGGGATAAATGCCTGGGACATCCCCCAATTTACTCTTTCATCGTACCTTCGTTTTTCCCGGTTGTTTTCACTCATGGTCCTCAACCTTAAACGCCGGGTTTATCGATGGCCCGACGTGCGTCGTTTTTCCTCGTTAGAAAATATACTATATTAGAAAAGATTGAGCCGTTCCATGAAGCGTTACATAAGGACCAAGGACGCCGATATGAGGTTCGGGAAAAATGACCAGCATCAACTGCCAAATCTTCATGCAGGACTGGTGAAGGCACTCAAATCCGATAATTCGCAACTTAGCAAATTCCTTGAACACCATTACTTTTCCAAATCAAAAACACCCGATGGTGAATTTCGGCATTATTACAAAGGATACAAGAAATCAGTCAGCTCGCGATTGAGGTTATTTTACCTCTACATCGTGGTTGGCCGGAATTGGAATCTTCTTCGTTCGGTTTTTCGAATGGAACGGATACCTTGGCCCGAAAACATGGAATCGAGTTCCAAATTTGCAAGTTTGAAACCAAAAGAACTGTTTTTCCTTGAATACTCGTCAGTTGCTCCGTTTGAAAAAGCCGAGGAGAAATATTCCTTAAATCTCAAAAATTGGGCTGAAGCGGCGGCATGCAAGAAATCCTTGGCTATCCCCGACCATCTCTATAAAAAATTTGTACGCGCTTACGAGTCTTCTCAACTTGAGGATTCAGAAGCGGCGCCATGGCAAAAAAAGGCAATAAATGAATGGGAGAACTTTTTCTTCCCGGAATTCGTGCAAGGAAACTACAATCCTGAGAAGAATTTACTCAATCAAAATTTACCCGCCAGACGGGGTATCATCGAGATGAAAAATGCACAATTTAGACCGTATCAACAAGCTTTTGCGCGATGTCGCTCAAATTGGGCGCGATTTAGACGCAATCAATACAACTACACAGGTGAGGGCTATGAAAGGAGAACCGATTCTTACTCATTGATTGGAAGGTTTGGAATCAAAAATTATGCTCAATATGTTGTTCGAATCATGAACAATGCATGGGAATTCTTTTCAGAAGAATGTAAACCGTATCATTACACTCAACCGTCCAAACAAGGACCATGGAAATTTGGACTCGGAGGACGTGGAAACGGTTACCACAGGCTGGGTGCAGCTTTTGTGATCGCTGGCTGGGAAGACGAGAAAAAACTCGCACAACTCAGAATCGATTTTCCAGATTTGGAATGCATCCACCCGTTTAATACTACAGAAGATGCAAAGAAATTCTTGACTCGGTGGGAAGGTAATTTCATCGTCCCAGATGACGAAGTTGTGAAGCAAGGATCAGTTGATCATGACGAAACTCCGGAAGAAGTGTTTGAAAAGGATCCTTTAGGTAAGCAAATGGAATACAAATCGCTGAAAAACTCTCTAGATTTCCTCAACAGGGATAAAAATCCGGAAAGAGCGAACAAACTTTGGAACGCTGTTGTGAAAGGAAACCATCGATTGCAACACAAATATTTTCCTCGACATGAATGTGATATTGCTGCATCTTACATCCTCAAATGGCTCCATCGGCCAAGAGTGTAAGCGGTTAGGGGTGTTTTCCCGGGACCCCACGGACATCCCGACCGACCTTTATGGCCCATGTTCACCTATAGATACATGAGAAATCATGAGAGGCAAAGGCTCCCAGAAGAAGGCTCGCTTGGAACGCTTGAAAAACGAAATCGTCGA
>Ga0181602_10001658_pt1 | contig 19488 bp, 16 predicted proteins | sample 041ome_14_FD_148640 | JGI IMG/M metagenome (GOLD analysis project Ga0181602, IMG submission 148640) | Coastal salt marsh microbial communities from the Groves Creek Marsh, Skidaway Island, Georgia - 041408US metaG (spades assembly) | ecosystem: Environmental > Aquatic > Marine > Intertidal zone...
TGACGACGCGCGGACGAACGAACGAACGAACGAACGAACGAACGAACGACGACGTGAACCATCCCAAATGTTCTAAAACGGACCAGTCCCCTCGCAGACTGATACATTAGTGGCGTCACATTGTACGCAATCGACCAATCACGACCACGCACCGAGTCCCCATCCCCGCGGGCCCATCGACAAAAACTCGACCCGACGACGCGCGCCCGATGCTCGTCGCGCGCGTCACTTTGGTACACACCCGTCGACGCGCGACCTCCGTTTCGCACGCCAGACGCACGGAGCATTTAAAGCTCTTTCTTTCCACTCGATCTCTCCTCGATCACACACACACACATGATGTCGCTCGCCGCGAGACACGCCGCGATCGCGCGCCCGATGCCCATCGCATCGCGCGCGCGCGCGACCACGACGCCGTCGCGCGCATCGCGCGTGGTCGTCAACGCCGCCGGTGCGGACCGCGAATTGTGGTACCCGGGCGCCAAGGCTCCGAAGTATTTAGATGGTACCATGGCTGGTGATTACGGTGCGTATCGCGCGTCGCATCGCGCGCACAAAGGAGAGCATCGCTGCGCCAGTGGCAAAGATACGCAACGATATCTTTGCCCCATGATTGTTGGTTGCGCGTTCGCGTTCGCGACTGGAGAGACGCGCCGCCGTGCGTTTGGGACTGACGGATGGGGTATGATTGTGTCTACGTATCGCACACGATGATAGGTTTCGACCCGCTTCGTTTGGGCGCGAACCCGGAAACGCTTCCGTACCTTCAAGAGGCTGAATTGATGAACGGACGGTGGGCGATGGCCGCCGTGACGGGTATCGCGTTTACCGACGCCGTGGGTTTGCCCAAGTGGTGGGAAGCTGGCGCTGCGGATTACGGCATTGACTTTAACACGCTCGTTGGCGTGCAAGTTGTCGCTATGGCTGTGCTTGAAGCTGCGCGTATTCGTGGTTTCCAACGCACGGGGGAATCTGGCGTGTTGAACTCGTTTCCGTTTGACCCGGCGGGACTGGACGCGCCGGATAAGCGCGTGAAGGAGATTAAAAACGGTCGCCTCGCGATGTTGGCGTTTTTGCACTGCGTGAGCTCCTACGCCGTCACTGGGTTGAGCCCGTTGGAAGGTTTGCAAGCGCACATGGCGAATCCGCAAGCGGTGAACATCTTTACGTCTGCGGTGGGTGGCGAAACCGTCGCCTTTGTCGCGTTTTGCTCGATGGCGCCGACGTTTTTGTTGGCGCAAAAGACGTTGGGCGACGGCAAGGAGGAGGAGTTCAACCCGATCCCGTGGTAAACACACACACACGTTATACACTTAGTTGGATTCGTGTTTAAACACTTGTAACATTGAACGCGAAACTTTTATATCATCATCATTTACATCAACTTACAACGACTCGAGCGTCGCGAGCGCGTCGGGACGCGGAACAAAATCAGACGCGCGCGCTCGCCTCGCTTTCATCATGTGAAAGCGCATACACGTAGCGTTTAGCGCGCGCGTCGTCACGCGTACACATCACCGACTTCACGACGCTCGACGAAACTCTATCGAAAACTATTACCGCGCCACGAAAACACTCACGACGAAGAGCCGCCGCGAAGGGCGTCGACGCCGCGAAAAATGGCGTCGAAACTCGGCAGCGTCTTTGACTCCATTCGGCTAAACACCGTCGAACCGCCGTAATACACCTCGAACGCCCCAGTATTCATCGCATTCGCATGAATCATGTTCCCAACCACCCAAATCATTAATAACGCCTGCGTTTTCGTCTTGCGAAGCTCGAGCACGAGCGCAGGCGCGCGTTCGAGCGACACCCCGAGCGCGTCGAAATCAAGCAACGTCACGCACGCCAACATCACCTGCGCGAACATCACCGCCCGCGAGAGCGCCACCGCGAACGCTGGAGCTGGATAGTGTCCTCCGAGCACGGTTAACCCGGGGTATCGAGCCTCGACGGCGTCCTTCACCTGGACAAAGCCGCCACGAAAAGATCACGAGGTACAATACGCGATGAACATGTCGCGCGAATCCGTCGTCGTACGCGCAATAAAGTCGGCGATTTGCCCTGGGCGCGACGCTATGGCATCGTTATATACGTTATATACGTCGAGCGCCGCCAGGGACGTCACAGCGACGACGCCACTGACGAATGCGTGCGCTCGAGAGAGTCCCATGGAAGACGCGCGCGTCGCACACTGCCGCGCCATTATCCGACCCTTTCGTCGTCGACCACCGCCGCGGCGCGCGCGCACGGCGCGAGAGATGCGCGGCAGGCGCTCGTTCGATGCGCCCATGGCGTCATCCAGGCTCACGCCCGAGTCCAAGTCCGCGGTGGAGCGTTGGAGGCGCCACGCGGAGGGTGCGCACGCGAGCGCTGCGTCGGAAGTACTCGCGCGTCTCGGCGTGCTGGACGCCGAAAGCGGCCTGGGCGCGGGCGAAGTGAAGCGCCGGCGCGATGCGGTGGGCGTGAACGCGCTGCCGCAAGAGCCATCGACGTCGTTTTACGCGCTGGTGGCGAAACAGTTTGATGATGTCATGGTGAAGGTGCTCGTGGGCGCGGCGGCGACGTCGCTGGCGTTGGCGTTTTGGGATGGCGAGGGCGGGATGGAGGCGTTTTTAGAGCCGAGTGTGATTGTGGCGATTCTTGTTGCGAACGCCGCGGTGGGTGTGGCGACGGAGAAGAATGCGGAGAAGGCGATTGAGGAGTTGAAGACGTATCAGGCGGAGTACGCGACGTGCGTTCGGGACGGCGCCAAGCACTCGATTCCCGCCGAAGCTCTCGTACCGGGGGATATCATCGAGATTGCCACTGGGGAGAAGGTACCCGCGGATTGTAGGTTGGTGAAGATTCACTCTAATCAGCTTCGCATCGATCAGGCGTTGTTGACGGGTGAGAGCGGGAGCGTGGAGAAAACTGAAGACGCCGTGCGCCAGGACGGATGCGTGTTACAAGATAAGACATGCATGGTGTATAGCGGCACAGTCGTCACCGTGGGACGTGCGACGTGTGTTGTAGTCGGTACGGGCGTCAACACGGCGATTGGGAAGATTCAAAACACGCTCGAGCAGACGGTGGAGGATATGACGCCGCTGAAGAAGAAGCTTGACGAATTTGGGGAATTGCTCGGGAAAATCATCGCGGTGATTTGTATTTTGGTATGGGTGGTGAATATCGGGCACTTTGGAGATAAGGCGCACGGTGGGGTGATTCGTGGTGCAGTGTATTACTTCAAGATTGCAGTTGCGCTCGCGGTGGCGGCGATTCCTGAAGGGTTGCCCGCTGTCGTGACGACGTGTTTGGCGCTCGGCACGCGACGCATGGCAAAGAAGAACGCCCTGGTGCGGACGCTTCCGAGCGTGGAAACCCTAGGGTGCACGTCGGTGATTTGCAGCGATAAGACAGGGACATTGACATGCAATGTCATGACGGCCATGCGCGTGTGCGTGGTAGAGACGGTGAGTAGTGCGGAAGTGACCAACTATGCCATTCGCGGCGAGTCTTACGCAACGCACGGGGAAGTGTTGGACGCGCGCGGGATAGCGGTAAAACAGCCCGCAGATTCATCGGCCATGGCGAATTTAGCGATATGTTGCTCGATTTGCAACGACTCGACGTTAAAGTACGACAAAGACAAGGGAGTATTTGAAAAGATTGGTGAAGCGACGGAAATCGCGTTGCGCGTGTTGGCGGAGAAGATTGGCTTGCCGACGTCGGCGCGCGCGCCGCCGAAAGCTTTCGGGGATACCGCCATGCGAAGCACAGAGTATTGGGAACAAGAGTTTGTCAAACTTGCCACGGCAGAGTTCACGAGCGAACGCAAGCGCATGTCAACCTTGGTGAGCACGCAAAGAGAGGAGAGAATTTTATTCGTCAAGGGCGCGCCTGAAAGCGTTTTGGAACTCTGCACGTCGGTGATGTCCAACGCCACCGGTCGCGTCGAGCGAATGACAGATACCGTACGCGAACAGTTAATGATGCAGATGGAAGGCTTCGCCACCGATGCACTTCGAGTCTTGGCGTTCGCCATGCGCACGATGCCCAAAAATACCGACACGTGCGCCGAAGGCGATGAAGAGGCGCTCACATTCCTCGGACTTGTCGGGTTGATTGACCCGCCGAGACCAGAAGTGCGCTACGCGTTACAGACGTGCAAAGACGCCGGTATTCGCGTCATCATGGTCACCGGGGATAATCAGCAAACCGCCGAGGCGATTGCGGCGCAAATCGGGTTGAATGACCAATACAATTCGTTCACGGGAATGACTAAAATTTCAGACTTTCAAGGGCGCTCGTTTACGGGTGCGCAGTTTGAAGCGATGACTGAAATGCAGCGCGAGGACGCCGTGCGATCGATGTGCGTGTTCTCACGCGTCGAACCAGCGCAAAAGAGTACACTCGTCGAGTTGCTAAAGCGACAAGGTAATATCGTCGCGATGACGGGTGACGGCGTGAACGACGCGCCGGCGTTGAAGTGCGCGGATATCGGCATCGCCATGGGCAGCGGCACCGCGGTCGCGAAGGGCGCCGCAGATATGGTGCTCGCTGATGACAACTTTAGTACAATTGTCGAAGCCGTGGCCGAGGGTCGCGCGATTTACAACAACGCCAAGCAGTTTATTCGCTACATGGTGAGTTCAAACATTGGCGAAGTGGTGTGCATTTTCACCGCCGCCGCGCTCGGCTTTCCCGAAACGCTCGTACCCGTGCAATTGCTTTGGGTCAATCTCGTCACCGATGGCTTACCCGCCACTGCGCTTGGGTTTAATCGTGCCGATGGGGATATCATGAGTAAAAAGCCGAGAAGTTCCACCGAGCAAATCGTCGATCGATGGTTATTGATTCGTTACCTCATCATCGGCGTCTATGTCGGTTTCGCCACCGTGGGCTCCTTCGGTTGGTGGTACTTATCCAACCCCGATGGTCCGAATTTGACATGGGACCAGCTCACGCACGCGTCACAGTGCGAAGACACCGAGTGCGATGTCTTCAAAGATCGACGCCCGAGCACGATGGCCATGTCCACGCTCGTCTTGGTTGAAATGTTCAACGCGTTGAATTCGCTGAGCGAAAATCGCTCGCTCTTCACGCACCCACCGACCACGAACCTCTGGCTCGTCGGCGCCATCGTGATTTCCATGTGGCTTCATTTCGTCATCATGTACGTCCCATCGTTTGCGAAGACGTTCACGATTTCCGCGCTCAGCGTGAACGAATGGAAAGCCGTCTTTTGGTATTCCATTCCCGTCATCGCCATCGACGAAGTCTTAAAGTATTTCACGCGCGCGCACAACGCGAAGCGTAGATTCTGGTCCCTGCGCCGCGGTACGAGTGGCGGTGCCGATATTCTGCCCCGCTCGCGCTCAGCCGTGATGAAATCCGCGCCGTAAATGACCAAGGCATCGTCGTGAGTAGCGACTCTTGTAAAACACACACAAAATCACAAACCATCACTCACAGTCGGCAGTCACTCGCGCGCGCGTGCGCCACGGCGACAGCGGCGGCGCGAGATGGCCCGCCGCACCGCTGCGCGCGCGTCCGCGTCTGCGGCAAAGGCGGGGTCGACGGCCAAGACGCTCGACGTGACGCGCAAGCACACAATCTTGATGCTGAGCGACTTTTTCTTACCATCCGTCGGTGGCGTCGAGTTGCACATCTACGCCCTCGCCATGCGGCTCCGCGCGCGAGGACACAAGGTGGTCATCTTCACGCATGCCTACGGCACTCGCGTGGGCGTGCGATGGATCACGAACGGGGTCAAGGTGTATCACGCGCCGCGCGTCGTCATGTATGACAACTGCACATTTCCAAACTTTTTGGGGGCGTTTAAATTATTCCGCAAGGTGCGTGCAACGCGCGCGTCTCTCGCGCGCATCGCGTTGCGCGTCGTTCATGTGTGCTGTTTTCGACACTGACGTCACGAGGACACGCACGATTGTCCAATATCCTCTCGCGTAGGCGTGCATTCGAGAAGGCGTAACCGTCGTCCACGCACACCAAGGGTGCACATTCGCGCACGAAGGCATATTATACGCGCGCACGATGGGCATGAAGTGCGTGTTTACTGATCATTCATTATTTGGATTCGCGGACGTTGGTGCGATTCATACGAATAAGTTGTTGGATATGACGCTGGCGGATACACAGCACGTGATTTGCGTCAGTCACACGGCAAAGGAGAACACGGTGTTGCGAAGCGGATATTTACTCGGCGGTGAGCCTGGATTGGCGCCTGAGCGCGTGAGCGTGATTCCTAACGCTGTAGATTCGACGATGTTCACCCCGGATGTGAGCCGTCGCGCGAAAGGTCGAATTACTGTGGTCGTGACGTCGCGACTCATGTATAGAAAAGGCATTCATCTCCTGGCTGGAGTCATTCCGCGCGCGTGTCGCGCGCACGCAAATTTAGATTTCCTCATCGCCGGCGATGGTTCCATGCGTGGACACTTGGAGAAAGCGGTGTCGGACGCGGGGTTAGATTCGCGGGTGACGATTCTCGGGCACGTCCCGCACGATGGCGTGGCGGATGTCCTGCGTCGAGGAGACATTTTCCTCAACGCGTCGCTCACCGAGTCTTTTTGCATCGCGGTACTCGAGGCGGCGTCATGCGGCTGCCTCGTCGTCGCCACCGCCGTCGGTGGCGTCCCGGAAGTTCTTCCAGAAGATATATTATTCTTAGCCAAGCCCGACGTGCAATCCCTGCTCGACGCGCTCGATCGTTGCCTAGTCGCGCTTCCAAACGCCGACGTGGACACAATTCACAAGCGCGTCAAGGCTAATTATAACTGGGATGACGTCGCGCGGCGCGTAGAGGTCGTGTACGCGCGCGCACACGATACGCACGATACGCACATGGGTCGATTTTTTCGCATCTATCGACGAGGCGTGGTGTTTGGCAAGATGCTCTGGTGCGTCTCCGCCGTCGCGCACGTGTGGCTTAGAATGTTGGAATGGTTGGAGCCCGCGAGTTCGATCGAGCTCGCGCTCGATTTCGGCGACGACGACAACGCGTACGATGAAAATAATACCAATCATCGTGCAATGGTCAAAGCGTCAAAATGCGCGCGGAAAGTGTAGGTAATTTGGTAGTGTAAAGTTAAAAGTACAACGACGACGTCAAAAGACGCCGGCCGAGCTATACGTAATACACGCGACTAGAACTATTCCACGCAGTTGAAACACTTCTGCGCGGCATCCAACACCGCCGCCGTCCACACTGCCGAGTATCTAAAATCTCCAAATAAAACCATAGGCGCCTCGCCTCGCGCGCGCAGGCAAAGAATCTGAAACCAAACATCCGTCGTCGACACCGCCTCGCGCGTCGCAAACGCCTCGATATCCTCCGCGGGTATCAACACCGACCGTCGACCGCCGAACCACGACACGGTATCGACGCACAGCCCTATATGACGCACCAATCGTGCCTCTTGCGCCCGCGTACCGAGCGTCCACGCGCACACGAACGCGACGAACGCCACTGACGCGACGGAGGACGTCCCAACCGCCGCGCGCCACGCGAACGTCACCCCCAACGCCAGCGCGCGCCAGCGAAACACTCGAGACGCGCTGTACCGCATGACAATCTCGTACTCGCGCGCGTACCCTCGCGACGACGGCGGCGACGACGACGACGACGCGCTGGCATCGTCCACGACTCCCACGCTGAGCTGCGCGCCGATGGCGTCATCCACGTACACCCGCTGACGCCCCGCCCCGCCGCGCCCAGCGCCCATACCGCCCGCAGTGCGCGCCCGCGAGCACCGCCACGCGCGTCCCTCGCCCCCGCGCGCGCGCCTCGCGCCCGTCGCGTCGACGAATGCGCACCGCGACCGCGGATGCGCTCGGACTCGAGCGTCATTCCGCGACGCCACGACGCGCATCGGTTCGCCCCCCATGTGCGCGCACGCGAGCGCCCGAACGCGCGCGAGCGCCGCCGCGTGCGTGCTCCTGTGTCTCCTCGCGTGTTCGCGCGCGGTGTGCGGGGTAGAAATTGACCTCGTGCACCGCGGTGACGGCGCGATCGATGACATGAAGTGCATCTCGGAGGAGATTCACGCCAACGCCGTGGTGCTGTTTACGTACGACACGGTGCGCGCGGAGGATAAGGTGAGCGTGACGCTATTCGACGCGAATGGCAAGGTGATATATGAAAAGGTGGACGCGGGGAAAGGGGCGTATGGGTTTACGAGCGTGACTGATGGCGATCATCGCGCGTGCTTTTACAACGCCGAGCTGTCGTCGATGAAGCACGGCGCGGAGAAAGAAGACGCTTTAGCCAAGCACAGAATCAAAGTGGATTGGAAACACGGCGTTGCGGCATCAGAATGGAAGAAATTGGCCAAGGCGACGGATTTGGATGCGTTTACGAGGACGTTACGATCGCTGGAATCGGATTTGCAAGAGGTGCACGAAGGCATGTTGGCGCTGCGCGCGCTCGAAGCGGATATGCGAGACATGAACGAAGCGACAAACACTAGAGTTGCGGTGATGAGCGTGTTAAGTTTGACGGTATGCGTTGGAATGTGTGTTTGGCAAATTGTCTACCTTCGTTCGTTCTTTGAGCGTAAGAAATTATTGTAATTGTTTAATCAGACTCGTCGAGCCGACGAGTTTTGGTGATTCACCTAGGATTGGACGCGTCGAGGACGCGGTTGGACGACGCGTCGTCTGCATTCGTGTATAGCCGCGTGTCATCGATTCATGACGCGCATGTGCGCATACGCAGTACACCATGCAATATTACCTTTTATATGTGTCCATCATCGTCGTCACGCGGCATTCCTGGCGCTCGCGAAATGCATCTAAAAAAAAGTCAAAATAAATCCACGAGAGACGTAACACCCAAGTGTGCTGAACAACCGCATTGGTACGCACGCACGCGCCGCCGACGACATCGAACGTCGCGAACCGGGCGGAACACGACACGAAACGCTTTGCCGTGCATATCGCAATGTCTACTGAACGCGCGACGTTGATTCCGGCGCACGCGAGAGGGATGACGCAAGAGGATGACGATGCGATCGATGGTGGCGAGCGTCGGGCAACTTCGCGCGCGACGATCGCTATCGCCGCGCTTTCTGGGGCATTACTCGCATCGTGCGGGTTAAACGTGACGCAGTACGCGTCATCGCGCGGTGTGACGAATGCTGCGGCGCTGGGGGTGTCGTTGGCGGCGCCGAAAGGGTTGTCGCGAGAAGCTCGGGACGCGGCGTGCGGAGGCGCGTCTTCATTTAGTTTGATGTGCGTCGGCCAGCACGGTGGTGCGAACGAGGCGCGCTTGGGATCTTGGCGCGCGAGTGCGGCGGCGTTAGGTGACGCACAACATCCCGCGACTGGACCCATGCGGTATTGCCGCAAAGACACGTGGTTGTTGTCGTGCTTGTTTTACAAGGCTAACATCAACGACGAGGCGACGGATTGGAGACACGTCAAGGAGGAATGCGATGGTGAGATTGAGTGCGATGGGGTGAATAAGTACTGGACGAGTGACTTGTGGCATATCGCGTCGAGTGGAAACGCAGATGGGTGCGATACGACGTTGAGCGATGGTAAGGGTACGGATGCGAGCTCTTTTTACAAAGAGGGCTCCTCCGGTTGGCGCGCGTACGCCGCCGAAGCCGGTGGCGATGGATCGTGTAAGGTTGTCAACGAGTGGGGTAACATTTAAAACATCCCACGTGAGCGCATATACATTTCTTGGCTCGCTGTCGTCATACACACACACACACATTTGTACATAAAAAACAAAGTCAAATATCTATTCCAAAAGCGAACCGTCCTTCTACTACTATGGTTCGTCGTGCTAGTTGTTTTGTGAAAATGTATGAGCGCACTTTGGACACTCATAAAACACCGTCTGGCCTTCGTCCGCGCTCCGCAGCTGCATGGTGTAAAAGTCCAATCCCCTGTGTTCGCACTTTGGACACTTCTCATCGACTGTGGCGCGTTCGCGTAACACCTCCTCTTGCTCGCCGACTTTCGAGCCGTCTGGGTTTCGCGCCTCGACGCCGTGATTGAAACGAAACTCTTTCGGCCCCGCCGTGAGTTTGCGCTCGCGCTCGCCGAAAGCTACAACATATCATAAATACACGACACCACGTCAGTCTACGGCGAAGCACGCATGGAAAAAGCGTCCCAAACCTGGCGGCTCTCGCATTCGCGCCACCAACGTCGTCATCGCGCGCACATTCGCCATCGCACGCGCCGAGCGCGGCGCCGCAATCATCAACACGCACCTTCATCTAACGTGTGCGATTTACCGCATCCGTCGCACGCCAACGTGGACGCTTGCGTTCGCAGCCGCAACGCCGTGCCGCAGCGACCACAAAACCCGTTCCCACTCATCGCGCGCGCGCGTCACTCGCGCGCGGTCGACGATGCGGCGACGATGACGACTAAGCCGTTTTCGTTCGTCGTTCACGACCGCGCGCAATCGTGCGATGGGCGGCGCGGCGACGCGCTGTGTTTGCGCGTGCGCGTGAGTGCGGGAACGCCATTACCATGCCGCTCGCATCGACGCCGTCCGTGCGGCGGCACGCGAGCGGGAAGGAGGAGCCACACGCCGGCGCAACGACGCTGAGAACGCCCGGAACGACGACGACGACGCCGACGTCGACGAGCGGGAGCGAGCGCAAGACGCTCGGGAGAACGCCGACGGTACATCTGGGACGATTAGAGCTCATATCTTGGCTCAACCGCGCGCTCAATGCGGACTACGCGAGCGTGCAGGAGTGCGCAGATGGCGTGGCGTATTGTCAACTTTTAGACGCACTCCATCCTGGGAAGGTGGCGCTGCATAGATTGGATTTTAATGCGCGATTCTTGGGCGATTGTGAACGCAACGTCAAGACGCTTCGGGACGCGATGCGCGCATTGGATTTACAAGTAGATGTCGATTTTGACGCCCTGGCTAGTGGGAAATTTATTGTACGTGTGTATGCGTGCGTGCGTGTCGTGTGAGTCGACGTCGTTACGTCGCTCGCGCGCTCGAAGCGCGCGAAATTATCGATTTAGTCTACGAAACCAACCGACTGACGCGTCACCCGTACGCGACGCAGGAAAACAACAACCTTTTGCGATGGTTTCACGCGTACGTCATCGCCCACGGATCATCGGCGTTAGATTCGTACGATGCGTACGGGGCGCGCGTGCAGGCGCAGAAAATGAAGGAAAAGTCATCGACGAGTCGAACGCCGCTGAAAACTCAAACGACGTCGCCTCGGGACGCGTCTGGACGCGGCGCTGTGAGCGATAACGCCGACCATAGCGCGAGTATCGAGCGCGAGCGCGGCGCAGCGATGGTATTATCTACGCCACTCGCGTCGTCATCCAACGCCGCACACTTTAGCACGCCAGGATTAAGCGGACACTTGGTCCCGAATGACGTCGCCGTCGTGAGCGAGATGGAACGTCGAACATCCGGCGCGGATGAATTCGCCTTCTCACCCGCCGCCGAACCACCCGCAACGCCAGCCGCACCGCGCGCGCTGACGTACGATACCGCGCCGGCGACGCCACAGGCGTTCGGCGGCGCCAGCGGCGACCGACCAATCGCGCGAGCGCGCGACGCCGACCCATCCAAAGCGCCCGCGCGTTTGACATCCGGACGCCGTCCCCTCGATCGCTGGGCCACGAAAGCCCGCGAAACACTCGACGCCCGCAAAGCATCGAGCGAGCACACTGTCCCAGAACACGTCTACGAAGAAGAAACCACGTCCACGTGCTGTGGATGTTTCATCGTATCCAGAAAACTCACGCGAAGTTCAATCGCGCCGACGTAACCGTCGCGCGCGCGTCACACATTTGACGCAATAGAGCATCGATTCCGCGCACCATTCGCGCCGAGCGCGCGCAGAGCACACCCATGTAATGTATACTATCCTTTCGTTGTCCTTCTTGATGCACACGATCGCGGTGGTCGATGCGTACGCGCGTATCGATTGCGAATCGAACGCCGAATACCCTGACGCACCCTGACGCCCACAATGCGCGGCATCGCATTCAACCCCGTCACTCTGCGCCACGCACGGTGCTCGTGCGCCCGGGCACGCGCGTCACACTCAGGTACGACACGCTTCGAACGTTTCGACGCGCGAATGGCGCGAATGCGTGACGCGCGACGCGCGGACGGGGCGCATTGTCGGCGTCTCGGATGCCGCGAGACGGCGCGGAAAGCCACGGCGCGATGGCGCATTGCGCGCGCATCGCGCGTCACGCGCGCGTCGCGTGCGCGCGAGTGCGCGGAATGTGTTGGCGCATGATGCATGTTGGGTCGTGCGAGGCGATGCGCGGCGTGCGCGGCGAGGGGAGGGGTCGGAGGGTGCGCGCGGGTGTGAATTCTGACTCCAATTGAGCGTAGATCCTGGCGTTCATTCGCGTTTACTTTCGACGTCGTCGTCGCCGGCGGCGGCGGCGGTGCTTTCGCACGCGATGACTGACCGCGTCGTGTTTCGTGTGTTTCGCGTGATTTCTCGCACAGGGAGTACCATCGCCTGAGCACGCGTTGAGCGCAGACTGTTACGCTGAGTTTGTTGGACATGGACGAGTTTCCTACGAGCGCGTTGCTTCCCGGGAAGCAACGCGCCGCAGCGGTGCCGAAACCATTAGAAATTCCTGTGCGTGATGACCAAGATGTTGTTGCGCCTGTGGTGGCGGTGGCGGCGGTGACGAGAGCGGAAACGCCGTCGGAGGATGTGGAAGCGGCGCGGACGCCACCGACGCGAAGCCCGGGACACCAGCTCACGAGCGGTACTTCGGAACCTAGTCCACCGGATAGCGATGAGAAGGATGGGACCGCGACGAGGACGACGACGACGGCATTACCGAGTCCGGCGTTCACAATTCCAACTCCGCGAGGGGTGGAGCAGATGAGCCCGGATGTTGTGCAGCAACCGCGGCGGCAACCGATGGCGCCGCGCATCGTCATCGACGGCAAGACCACGGTACAATGTTGTTTCTGCGGACGTAATAGTCAAGGAAGCGCGGCGATGAAGCGACACATCTACGCTTCATGTCAAGCAAAACCCAAGGTGGCGGATAAAATGGCCATTGATGCGATCATTGAGGAGTATCTCGTCAAGAATTACAACACAGAGACGCCAGCGGTTGAAAAGATGCGTCAGCGCGTGGACCCGGATGAAACTGAGGAGGATAGCGACTCAGATGACATTGGTCGACGATCTGATGAGGCGCGTATTAAACAAAAGAATGCTTCAGCGGCATACCTCGATGAGGACGATGAAGAAGAGGATGTTCGGGAGGACATGGCGCGACGCATGGCACTCGCCGCGAGTGCGGATGTCGAAGAGGAACAACCCGTGCCGCCGGCGACGATGACGACCACGATGCCGGGTAAGCGAGAGCGTCGACCTTCGGCAAAGCTTGCGAGCGCATCAAATGGAGCTCTCAACATTACCGCGCCGAAGATCGCACCGAAGACTACGCAGCCGCCGATGGTTGCGGATGTATTGAAGTGTGCAAAGTGCGGCGTTTTCACGACGTTGAAACCGGTGGGACTAAAAATACACATGACAAAGTGTAAGGCGTCAGTGCCCGCACCATCGACCGAGCAACCGTTGTCCAGCAAAATGGTTCAGAAACGATCGCACGCGACGACTTTGACCAAGATGAACACGACGAGAAAGCGACGAAAGTGCTTGCTCAGCGATGAGCAGGCGTGCGCGCACGTGAGTCGAAACGCGGCAGAATTGGTGGCCCACATGCTTGATCACGGAGTAGAAGTTGTGTTCGGGTTCGGGGCGAAAACAAGCACCATCGACGGAGATGAAGACGTTGTTGAAGTGCCTGAAGTCTTTTCGAGAGGACGGACGACAACGACGACGACACTCAAAGTGCACTGGGCCGCGCGAAAGTGCACCATGTGTTCGCACGAAAAGTTTGATTCGCGCGAAGAATTGTGCGCGCATTACTTGAACGAACATGGATACGAGGTGGGAAGCGCAATGAAGACACCAACGAGTGCTGCGATTGCAAAGTCGCAGCGATCGTCTTCGCTGACGCGACCGCAACGTGAAAAACGAACGACTCTGCGTTACGCGCGCGAGTCAGAGTCACCGCCGCCCCCAAAATCTCCAACTCCGACTGCTCAAGTGCCGCCATTACCGACGGCGAAGGTGTTGATTGGCGCCGAGCGTAATTGCGAGTACTGTTCTTTCAATTCAGGTTCGTTTAGAATGCTCAAAACGCACTATAACAAGGTACATGGGATCGACGTTGAGGTGAGCGAAACGACACCGGTGGAGACGATAGCGCAACATACGGTACAGAACGTGGCAATGCAGCAGCGCGAGACCGTGATTAAACCAGGTGACCAGGCGTGTTCTTGCCACTGTGGGCGGGAATTTCCCAGCATAAGAAGTCTCAAGGCGCACAAGCGTTGGTGCAAACCATCAGCGGCGCGCGGTGTTGTTGAATCTGGCGGCGCTGCAACAGAAGTTGAAGATGAGGTGCAAGAAACCATGTGCGAAGAAATCGGTTCGGATGGTGAAGACGTATCGCAGCCTTCTGAGACAGCTTGGACGATTTTGAAGACAGAAACGACATGTCCGCAATGCCGCGACGAGTTCGACGAGCACAAGACGCTCATCCATCACATGCACAAGGAACACGGGATTAAAAGGCTCAAGGTTGTTGAAGCCATGCCGAGAAGTGAGGCGCCAGGGTCAAGTAAGAAGCGCGGTCTTCCGGTGACAAGTGTGCAACACGATACTTTACCTTCAACCAAGCGCATTTTGACTCGGTACAACAACGACAACGTCAGCCTCGCCATTGCGCCAGCGTCAAACGAGCTCGTCATGACGAGGTTGGCGAGCGGCGAGACTGTTTCAGCCGATGTGGTTAATCAGTTGATGGCTAAACTTGAGCAGCAGCAATCGAGAATCACAGCTTTGGAACGAACGTGCAACGCAATGAAAACACTCGTGGATCCGTTCAACGCTGGGGCTAAGATTCAACGCATACATATTGACGAACAATCGAGCTCTTCTGGTTTTGCGCCAATCACCACATTTGGTCGACTCGTGTGGCTCACGAATGTCTGTGCGGCCAACTTGGAGTTGCCAGTCGAAGAGCAGATGCAAGAAGCGTTGGAGTATTTGGTGCAGCTTCTCGTTCGTGCGGGTACCGACGTTTTACATTTGATCAGCATTAAGATTTACCTGAGTGACAACCGTGACATGGGTCCAGTCGTGAAAGTCTGGGATGACTTTTTCACCAAGCTCGGTATTCCACCGAACGATCGTCCGGTTCGAAATACCGTGATTTCTCATGGGTTTTCTAAGCATCGCTTGATGAAGGTTGAGTTGCACGGCCACGCCGTGCTGCCTGGCCCCAATGAAACGGCGCTTGCCAAGGGTGTTCCTTGATCCGAGTCGTTGTATTACGTGCGCACGCGCGCGCGTATCGTCGTCATTACGGGGATGCGCGCTGTACGATAGAAATGAACAAATAAATGATGTAGTCTTTTTTAAACAACCAATCGAACTGAATTTTTCACAAGGTTAATATAATAAACCAAGGCGCGTGTGTTTGTGTACATTTTAATTTTGGGTGGTATTCGTGGTACTCTTGTCCCCGACTGGAGCGAGCAGCATGGTCATAGAGTTACCCTCCATATTCGGTCGATTTTCCACCGTGGCCAAGTCACCTACGTCTTCTACGAATCGATCAAACATTTCTCGTCCCAATTCCCGGAAGTCGTTCTCCCGACCGCGGAACTGACAAATCACCTTGACCTTGTCCCCGCCAGATAAAAACTTTTGCGCCGCACGGAGTCTCACCCCGTAATCATGCGTATCGATATTATAACGCATCTTCAACTCCTTAATATCCACACGAACCGCAGCAGCCTTCTTTCTCGCCTCACGATCCTTCTTTTCCTTCTCGTACTTGTATTTAGAGTAATCCATGATGCGCGCGAGCGGCGGGTCGGCATCCGGACTCATCACCACCAAATCCAATCCCGCCTCCTCCGCGCGCTCCAGCGCCTCATCCGTGCTCATCACACCAATCATCTCCTTGTTCTCATCTAATACCCGTAACTCGTCGAATTCAATGTCCTCATTCCGCATGGGGCCTCGGTCCATCGTCGGTCGCCCGCGTCCGCGCCCGCGCCCGCCTCGCCCGCGTCCGCCCCCGCCTCGCCCGCGCCCACCACCGCCTCGTCCGCGCCCGCCACGACCTGCGAATCGCGCTTCGACGACTACTGCGCGTCGGTCGCGCGCCAACGTCACCGTCGCGGGCGCTTGTGCGCACACGCGCGCGCCGAGAAAAGTTGACCTATCGCGCGCGCCCGTCGTCGTCGTGGCGGCGTTGAGCGACGCCGGCGGCGCGATCGAGAGCGCGGTAAACGCGGTGAACATCGTGCGAAAGTGACGGTTGCGATGTGTGGCGCGGTCGGTGCGCGCGGTCGCAGCGTCCGTGCGTCGACGTGTGAACGAAGCGATGCGATGACGTGTAGGTTTTAGAGAGGTTTTGGGACACATTGACGCGTCGTACGTTGAACATTTATACATCAATGCTGACGCGGCGTGGCGATGCTAGGTTCTAGAGCTAGCTAGGATGATTTTGAAGGGAGAAGGATGATGTCATCGACGTTGGCGCCGGCGTCATGGACGCGAGACACGGGGGCGCCGACGCGAGCGACGCGGACGCGGATGCGAACGCGGCCGGCGCCGACGCGAGCGGCAGAGATGAACCATTGCGTGGGAGTATCGCCGATGAGTTCTCGAGGGATTGAGATTGTTCTGGTGAACCAACCGTTGATTGTGGCGCGTTCGGTGAGAATGGAGGCGAAATTCACCGCGGGAGAGCACGCAGAGAGGTGGAATTGGTCGACGAGAGCAGTGAAATCGCTCAATCGCGCGCCAGAGGCGGTTTCGAAGTCTAATCCGGCGCCGATATCATAGATGTCATCCGAGTCATCGGCGTCAATGAGCTTGATTTCGTACGTTAACTCGTCGCCGGCGACGAATGGACGAGTATGCGCCATGGTGTGGTCTAAATGCCAACGCGCGCGAAGTCGCCGCGGCTCTGACGCTTCGTCTTCTTCATCTGCGCCTCGCGGCGCGAGCAGAAGCGACGACACCAATGGGTTTGCCACGACATTTCGAGCGGCACTGATGAACGTGTTCGTACGGTCGTCGGATTTGATTCCGAGCGCGCCGAGCTGACGCATGAATTGCGTGGCTTCGATGGCAAAGGCGTCAAGAAGCAACGCCGTCATCTTCGGCGACGCAAATCGATGCGCGCGTCCACTCATCGCCGCGACGACGTAATCGAACAACCCCAATTGCTTTGAGGACGATGCATCATCTTGTAATTTACTACTCGCGACGGCGTGCTGGATGATTTCATGCTCAATCATCGGCGTAAGTGTCTTGGCTGAAGTTTGTCCCACAAGAGCCGAGTGCAACGCGCGAATGAGCTTCCTCAAGCGCCACTTTGCAGCTAAAGACACCGCCACATCATCGCTATCGATACCTTCGTTGGGAAGATTCACATCGAATACAAACACAAATTCGAGTTTTTGAAACCCAAATACGTTGCGCACGAGTCTGCCGACGACAGCATCGCCTGGGAGCGTATTCGTCGTCGTCAACGTGGCATCCACGTTCTCGACACCCGCTTCTATCGAGCGTGTTGTCCTACTTTTACTTCCAGTGTCGCGACCTTCGATGCAGTATCCTTTACGGGTCACGCAAACATCGTCGCGATCCTCTGGATTGCGCACGTCATGCTCGCCAAAGACGGTTTTACCACTTTCTTTATGCACCCAGGCGCCTCGCGCTCTGCCATCGGCGCCAACATCCCGCTTATCGTACTTGAACATGTATTCATCCATGTTGAAATCTTTTGACTCGTTCTCTGAATCGTCGTTTTGAAACCAGTAATCGTCTGTAGCCATACCAGCGGTCGTACGCGCGTGTCCAGTTGCATCGTACTCTCGCCGAAGTGCATCGCTCGAAAGCACCTTGTACGCCTGTACAAGCTCATTAAACTTCTCTTGCGCCTCACCCTTGTCTTGCTGTGGGTTCTTATCCGGATGTAAGAGTAGCGCTAATTTTCTATATGCGCGCTTGAGCACTCGAAGCCAGTCCTCGGCGAGTGCGTCTTCTCGACTTAAGCCTAATACGTCGTAAAAGTCTCTCGGTGCATTCACCGCACGCGCTTGAACAATCGCAGCATTTAACGCTTCTGTGTCGAACACGCGCGTGCCTTGTGGCGTCCGTACTATACCTGCAACATCAGCGACGGCACCATCGACGTTTGCGCTTAATATGCGCATCCACGCGCGTGCGTGATACGCTTCAGAAATGTCATCAAACACGTTTGGCGTTTTCGACATCATCTCGGCTAATACATCTGTACACTGATCTAAAGCCTCGGCGTTGAGCGCTGACAAGCGAGAACCCGTAGAGAGCCTGTGAATTTCTTCGCTCCACAACTGTCGCGCGCGCGCACCACCAACGCGACACATGGCTAAAGTGGCTTGAGCGCGTAACATTGGCGCCTCGCTTGCGTTCCTCGCCTCTGCAAACGCCGAGTACGAATCATCCCACCGTTTCTCTTGTTCCGCGCGCAATCCGCGCTCAAACGTTTGCAACAGATTACGAATGCGTCGCCGCGAGCGCAAGCACGCCTTGTTTTCGGGTGCATATCGTAAACATTGCCGTACGAGCGCCTCCGCGTCGCCCAACCGCCCAACGTCATCCGCCAACGCCGACATCGCCCCTGCCATGATCTCATACGCTTCTGCCTTGGCACCACCTAATACTAAAGAATGTTTTGCATCAACCAATGCGCGACCAGGCATGTTTAGCTTCAATGCTACGCGCGCACGAGACGCAAACGTCTTTGGCTCTCTGCCGCACGGCGTCCCACGCGCCGCGCTTTCAATCGTCTCATACGCTTCTCGCCACGCCCGCGCGCGCACAAACTCTTCGTGCGCATCAAACAAAGCTATGGTGTCATCTATGCGCATCGCCAGTGCACTTCGTGAATCAACAGCGCTAATATAGTCTTTTGCGTCGCTCCAACGCCCGAGCGCGCTCGCGAGCTCTGCCGCGAGATATCGCCCGCGTAAGACCACATTCGAACACTTTGACGACGTCATGAGCGCATCAAGCGTTTGCAATACTCTTGGGATCCCATCGCACGTCGTTTGCGCCAGTGAAGACGTGACCGCAGTATACTCGTGCGTGTCCCGCGCGCAGTCGTCTTTGAATTCACCAGAAACCGCCGGCGCTCGCGCGACCAAACACAGCACGACAATATGCACGACGACGCGCATCGCGCGCACGCAACGAACCATTACTAATTATACGTTAGACGCGCTTCATCGCATGTGCCATCGCGCGCGCGCGCGTCAACAAGTAAAGCTTAATGTGTCTGCTACTAGTGTGAAGTTACAATCGAAACGCGTGTCAACGCGACTCGAGCTAGTTGTATACGAATCCCAACGCATCAGGGCGA
>Ga0181602_10001679_pt1 | contig 19365 bp, 15 predicted proteins | sample 041ome_14_FD_148640 | JGI IMG/M metagenome (GOLD analysis project Ga0181602, IMG submission 148640) | Coastal salt marsh microbial communities from the Groves Creek Marsh, Skidaway Island, Georgia - 041408US metaG (spades assembly) | ecosystem: Environmental > Aquatic > Marine > Intertidal zone...
ACAAGAAAGGCGATGACCTGTCCAATGCTGGCGCCGCGTTCATAAAGTTTTGCGCCCACCATCAGAATGCCATGGCTGCATAGATCCAGTAACACGCCGGCAGCCGTTGCCCTGAGAATGCCACTAAGTCCCCTAGAAGTACCGAGGATGGACATGACAAATTCCCGCGGAATACGGGTTAATACTGAAATCATCAGAATGCCCAGCGTTACGCCCCACCACATGGTGTTTACCAGATCAAAAACCGATTCAGCAAGCGTGAGGTACCAGGTGGCGAAGCGGGAGGAGAGGTCAAACAGACTAAAGTGCAGATAGAGAAAAGCGATACAGGTAAATGATCCCCAGAGCAGGAAATCGATTTTCTTTTTAGGCGGATGGCAGCAGTGATCGGCCATGTTCAGTACCAGAGCCTCAAGCCCATTACCACGGACGCTTCACTGCTGTCTTTTCCCGCTGCCTTGAGCAGCTTAGCCGTGTCGCCATAGGATTTTTCCCAGGCAATACCAAGATAGGGGGCTATTTCGCGTTTGAATTCATAGCGCAAACGTAGACCAAGATTTGCTTTGTGCAGGCCCTCGCCAATGCCAGTGTCAAAGTCTTCGCTAAAGGCATAGTTAAGCTCCATACGGGGCTGCAGGATCAGGCGTTGCGTGAAGCGTAATTCATATTCTGCTTCCAGGCGGGCGCTTGCCTCACCATCCTCACTGAGAAAGGCGGCCGCATCTATTTCAAACCAGTAGGGGGCCAGTCCCATGAGTCCGATAACCGCATAGTCTCCTTGGTTACCCTGGAAATCATGACGCCAGCCGGCCTGGAAATCCCAGAAAGGTGAAAGGGCATGACTCCAAAGTGCCTGCAATTCGAACTCTTCGGTGTCATTGCTTTCGTTGTTATAGTGGCCTTCGCTTTTCAGCCAGAGCTTGTTCAGGTCATAGCCAATCCAGCCCTGGGCTTCCCATACCAGATTGCTGTCACCGTCATGGATCTGGTTTTCCAGACGTTCCCCAATGATCAAGGAGTTCAGGGAATCGCCATGCATGTGCCGAACACTTTCTCGAGCGGCAGCCATGGCGGTGGGATCATAAAATTCATCGGCGGCATTTTGCGCCGCGGCCTTAGTGGCTGCCAACAGCAAGCAACAGGGCAGCGCGTAATTAAGAAAGTCTCTCATGATAACTGGTCTCTTACCGAGACGGCGCGCATCATGCCGGCATGCATGTGGTACAGCAGGTGGCAGTGAAAGGCCCAGTCCCCGGGCGCATCTGCCGTGATGTCCACAGACATTTTTTCGCCGGGCTTGACCACAATAGTGTGTTTGCGTGGTTTGTGATGATGCTCCTCGTTTCGAGTGACCACATCAAAGTACATACCATGCAGGTGAATAGGGTGGGGCATCATGGTGTCGTTGACCATGGTCAGGCGTAAGCGTTCGCCCTGTTGAAAAACGATAGGGCCTTTCACTTCGGAAAACTTCACCCCGTCAAAGGACCACATATAGCGTTCCATATTACTGGTCAGGTGGAGTTCTATCTCGCGTCCGGGTGAACGGGTATCAGGGTTGGGGTCAAGGCTTTCCAGATCGGTGTAGACCAGCACGCGATGGGGCACATTTTCCAGTCCAAGGGGACGCTCATGTAAACGTGAGACCGGGTTCATGGCTGTGTTCATGGCGCCGGGGCCCTGAGGATGATTATGTGCCTGCATGGTCATGGGTTCTGTAGCCATGGAGTCCATATCTGACATGGCCATGGTGGTGTGATCCATTTCATCATGATTCATGGCACTGTGATCCACAGCACTGTCATCCATTGGCATGGCCATGGCTACACTGCCCCCATGATTCATCGCTGAATGGTCCATGGCGCTATGGTCCATCGCCATGGCGGGCTGATCATTTTCATTGTGATTCATCGAGGCGTGATCCATAGTGCTGTGATCCACAGGCATTACCATGGCTTCACTATCCCCATGATTCATGGTGCTATGATCCATAATGTCCATGTTCATTCCTTCCATGCCGTCTATGTCCATACCGGACATGCCCATATCTTTCATGGTTAGGGTAGGGCGTGGTCGCAGTGGTGGCACTGCTGCACGCATGCCTCCGCGCGGTGCCAAAGTGGCAGCGGCATACCCATAGCTGTCATTGGTTTCACACATGATGGTGAAGGCCTGATCGTCATTCGGCTGCACTATTACGTCAAAGGTCTCTGCGGTACCGATCTGGAATTCATCGGTAGTGACGGGTTTTACATTGAGTCCATCAGACTGCACCACCATCATCGGCAGGCCGGGGATGCGTACATTAAAAATACTCATGGCCGAGGCATTGATGAATCGTAGTCTTACCCGCTCTCCCGGACGAAACAGGCCCAGCCAGTTTTCGGCCGGACTGTGTCCATTCACCAGATAGGTATAGGTAGCCCCGGTCACATCAGCCAGGTCAGTAGGGGTCATGCGCATATCACCCCACATGAGGCGATTAGCCATGGCCGCATCGAAGCCTTCGGACTCCACATCGCTAAAAAATTCACCTACGGTGCGCTGCTGAAAATTGTAGTTGTCGCTCATTTTTTTCAGCTTGGCGAAGACCCGTTTGGGATTTTCAAAGGTCCAGTCTGACAGCATGATCACATGTTCACGGTCATAGGCCACCGGGTCCGGTTCGGCCGGATCAATAATAATCGGGCCATAGTGCCCCAGCTGCTCCTGTAGACCGGAATGACTATGGTACCAATAGGTGCCTGACTGTTTCAGGGGAAAGCGGTAGGTAAAGTCATCTCCCGCGGCAATGCCGGGATAGGATAAGCCGGGTACGCCGTCCATCTGAAACGGCAATAAAATACCGTGCCAGTGTATTGAGGTAGATTCCCGTAAGTGGTTAATAACACGAATGCTCAGTTCATCGCTTTCGCGCCAGCGCAGCAAGGGGGCAGGGAACTGGCCATTAAGGGTAATGTGTTTGGCAGATTTTCCGGCCACCGCCGATCTAGCCTGCTCCACAGTCAGGGAAACATCATTTGTCGCCAGCATGCCAGGCAGGTCGGCCATGAAGCGGGCTGATTGTGCCCAGGCAGGCAACAGGGACTGAAAGCCGGCGGCTGCACCGAGCAACAGGCTTTTCTCCAGAAAATGACGACGATTAAGCATAATTTAACAGAACCATAGATATCGTGGTTTATATTCAGTAGCATATACCCCCTAGGGGTATATTAGAAGGGTAATAATATAATGTTGATTGATAAAGAGAATACGCTCAAACGCCTGAACCGGATCGAAGGCCAGGTGCGTGGCATCAAGAAAATGATTGAGGAAGAGCGTTACTGCATAGAAGTGCTGCAGCAGATGCAGGCTATCAAGGCGGCACTATCAAAAGTGGAAGATGCCATTCTCAAGGATCACAGCAATACCTGTGTCGCCAGTGCCATTGCATCAGGAAGTACCGAGGAACAGCAAAAGAAATTTAATGAACTGGTGGATCTGATAGCGCGCTATAAAAGTAGCTAGAACAAATAAAGGGGACGGAGGGATTTATTTTAAATCCCTCCGTCCCCTTTATTTAGTATCTGAAACCGGATTATTCATCAGGTCATATTCCGCTTATCTGGTGACAGCGGTGGTCTGGGTCATATCAAACAATGGCCCGAAGAGGATAAAAGGATTACAGGGTATTTAGTCAGTGATTCTGCGTTGTTTTACGGAGTCTGCCAGTTCGGCCAGCAGTCCCCGAGTGTCATCCCATGCCATGCAGGCATCAGTAATACTCTGGCCATAAGTCAGTTCCTGACCAGGTACTACTTTCTGATTACCCGCCACCAGATGACTTTCCAGCATCACGCCCTTGATGTTTTTTTCGCCATTAGCCAGTTGATAAGCCACATCGCGACAAACCACAATCTGCCTGCCCGGGTCCTTGTTGGAATTGGCATGACTGCAATCAATAACAATATTGGGTCGCAGACCGGCCTTGACCAGTTTTTCAGAAACATCCTGGACATTTTCCGGGTCGTAATTGGTGTGTTTATGACCGCCGCGCAGGATGATGTGACAGTCCTCATTGCCCGCCGTCTGAAAAATAGCCGAATGACCTTGTTTGGTGACCGACAGGAAATGATGGGAATGAGATGCAGAGCCGATGGCATCTATTGCAATCTGTACGTCGCCGGTAGTACCGTTTTTGAAACCTACGGGACAGCTCAAGCCACTGGCCAGTTCACGATGACACTGGGATTCTGTGGTGCGGGCACCGATTGCGCCCCAGGAGATCAGGTCGGCCAAATATTGCGGGCTGATCAGGTCAAGATATTCAGTCCCTGCAGGAATACCCCGGTTGGCCAGTTCCAGCAGCAGGTTACGCGCTGTGCGCAGGCCTTCGTTTATCTGAAAGCTGTCGTCCATAAAGGGATCATTGATCAGACCTTTCCAACCGACTGTAGTCCGGGGTTTTTCAAAATAGACGCGCATAACGATCAGCAGATTATCTTTCAGGGCCTGCATGGATTCAGCCAGGTGATCGGCATATTCCAGTGCGGCTTTGGGGTCATGAATAGAGCAGGGGCCAACAATTACCAGCAAACGGTCATCCTTGCCGCGTAATATATCCTGAATACCGGCGCGGGCATTGAGTACTGTGGCAGATGCCGTATCGGTGAGCGGATATTCCTGCAACAACTGCTCTGGAGAGAGCAGCTCTTTCATGGCTTTTATTCTGATGTCGTCAGTTGCTTGCGATACCATGGCGTTTTCTCTTTTCTTTTCTCTTTTTTGTTTATGGGTTAATCGTTTTTTTGGATGTCTAATGTCAGCGCATCGCCTTCTACATCAAAGCTATGCTCACTGGCAGAATCCTGCTGCGTAAAATTGGTACACAGGGTTTCTCTGGCAATATAGTCTTTATGCTTTTCAATGGCTCGGCCAAGTGCATCGCCGGCAGTATAATTAATACTAATGCGATCGGTCACATTCAGACCAATATCCTTGCGCGTTTTCTGAATGCGATTGATAACTTCCCTGGCCAGACCTTCATCAATAAGCTCTTCATTGAGTTGGCAATCCATATCAATGGAAATAAAGCGGTTGGACAAGGCTTCGGTGCCTTCCTTTGCTTCCCGAAACACGAGAATATCTTCAGTGCTGAAGCTTTCCTCGCCCAGGGTAATGCTGCCGTCGTCCTGTAGCGCATTGAGCTGGGCTGCATCCAGATCCTGGATCTGCTGCCGATAGCGATTGAACTCTTTACCCAGGCGTTTGCCCAGTACCGGTGAATTGGGCTTTGCAAACAGGGTGATGTATTTGTCTTCCTCGGTGGAATAGGCGATGGATTTAACATTCAGTTCGGAACTGATGTAATCCTGCAGACGTGCGATCTCATCCAGCATGTTCTGGCTTTCATGAATAATGGTAAGTTGGGATAGCGGGATTTTGGTTTTGATTTTGACCTGTTCACGTTTCTGTCTTCCCAGCAAAATAATATTCTGCATACGCGAAACTGCCTGTTCCAGAACGGGCTTGATAAGGTCCTGATCGGCATTCGGGTAATGACACAAGTGGGCGGACTTATGACGGGTTGCACTGTCACCGGCAAAAACAGCAAGTTCCTGATAGATATGCTCTGCCAGGAAGGGGGCAAAAGGCGCCATGCAGACGGTCAGCTCACTGATAGTAGTATAAAGCGTCTGGTAAGCCGCATGCTTGTCAGCAGTCATTTCTTCCACCCAGAAGCGCGAGCGGTTTAGACGGATATACCAGTTGGTCAGGTCTTCGATGAATTCAAACAGGGCAGGTACTACGTTATAGAGTTTGTACTCTGCCATTTCCCGACTGACATTGACTTTGAGTGACTGCAGGCGCGACAGAATCCACTGGTCGGTTATATTTTCCGGGACTACATGGTGGGTGTCGGCTTTCCAGTGATCAATACCGGCATAGGTCTGCAGGAATTTAAACGAATTAAACCAGGGCAGCAGTGCACGACGTACCATATCTTTCACACCGCTGTCGGTAAAACGCTGTTCTTCACCTTTTACCAGGCCAGAGTTGATCAGATACAGACGCAGTGCGTCAGCGCCATATTCTTCCATGAGGATATCGGGTGCGGTGTAGTTTTGCAGGCGCTTGGACATCTTCTTGCCGTCTTCTGCCATCACGATGCCGTTAACGATAACGTTCTTGAATGATGGTTTATCAAACAGGGCGGTGCTCAATACCAGTAATGTATAAAACCAGCCGCGGGTCTGGTCCAGGCCTTCGGCAATGTATTCGGCAGGGAAGCCGGCTTCAAAAAGAGTCTGGTTTTCAAACGGGTAGTGCAGCTGGGCATAGGGCATGGAGCCTGATTCAAACCAGCAATCAAGCACTTCTTCCACGCGCCGGTAGACACCTTCTTCGCCATCAAGCGTGAAGGTTAGTTCGTCCACATATTCCCGATGCAGGTCTTCTACCCGGGTACCTGAATATTTTTCCAGCTCGTCAATTGAGCCAATGCAGATGCGCTTGTCGGTAACATCGTTAATCCAGATAGGCAGTGGTGTACCCCAATAACGATTACGTGAAATACACCAGTCAATGGCATTGTCGAGCCAGTTACCCATGCGACCATCGCGAATATGCTCGGGCACCCAATTGATCTGTTGATTGTTGGCCGCGATACGTTCCTTGATCTGTTCCACTTTCACATACCATGAAGGAATGGTGCGATAGATAATCGGGGTGTCGGAACGCGGACAGAAGGGATAGCTGTGCTGGTACACTTCCTGGATATAGAGTTTTCCTTCTTCCTTGAGTTTGCGAATGATGTCCTTGTCGGCATCTTTCACATAAACACCGGCAAAGTCAGAAACCTCGTCTGTAAATTTACCTTCCAGGTCAACCGGGCAGACCAGGGCAGTTATGCCATTGGCTTTCAGAACCCGGAAATCGTCTTCACCAAAAGCGGGGGCCTGATGCACGATGCCGGTACCGGCTTCAGTAGTGACATAGTTGTCTGCCACCACCACGAAGGCGCCTTCTGCTTCCAGTTCGCTGAAGTAGGGCATAAGCGGTTCATACTTTTTGCCCACCAGTTCGCTACCCGCATGTTCGCTTATGACTTCCAGAGACTTCTGTTTACGAATAGCTTCCAGGCGCTCCTGAGCCAGGTAAATATCCTTGTTGAGCTCAGCATCATGGACTTTTACGTAGGTGATTTTTTCATTCACACACAGCGCCAGATTGGACGGCAGGGTCCATGGCGTCGTGGTCCATGCGCTGAGGTAGGCATCTTCGTCTTTAATTTTAAACAGCACGGTAACGGCAGGATCCTGCACATCCTGGTAATTGGAGCCGGCTTCGAAATTTGACAGTACCGTGCCCAGGGCAGTAGAAAAAGGCACCACTTTAACGCCACGGTAGATCAGGTCTTTTTCCCAAAGCTGTTTCATCACCCACCAGACCGACTCCATAAAAGAGGGATCCATGGTTTTATAATCATTATCAAAATCCACCCAGCGGCCAATACGGGTAATGGTCTTGCGCCATTCAGTGGTGTAGCGCTGGACGATGCCGCGGCACTCGTCGTTGTAGCCCTTCATGCCAAGCTTTTCCACGGCTTCACTGGCTGACATGCCCAGAGACTTGTCAATTTCATGTTCGATGGGCAGACCATGACAGTCCCAGCCGAATCGACGCTGCACATAATGCCCTTTCATGGTGTAGTAACGGGGAATGATGTCTTTCAGGGTGGAGCCAACCAGATGCCCATGGTGCGGCAGACCCGTAGCAAACGGCGGACCATCATAGAAAATATAGGGAGGGTTATCCTTGCTCTGCTCCAGAGACTGCTGGAAAACATTTTCCTTTTCCCAAAAGTCGAGGACGTCATGTTCTGCCTTAACGAAGGAAAAGCTCTCGCTGTTAGTGTCTTTGTTATCTGTCACTTTTGTGGCCTGAAAATATCAATTAAAGATGAGTGCTGGACATACAATTAAAATAAAAAACCCGCCTGGTGGCGGGTTTTTCAAACTTTATCAAAAAGATCTACTCTTCATCCGCCCGGATCAGCGCCGAATAATGAAAATGATAATTGAATAGATCGCGTTATTTGTCATGGGTGGTGAAGAATAGACTTTTATTCTTATTTGTCAAGTAGTTGGGTGCTTTTTAGAGGTTATTGTGCAAATAATAGGGAAAAGTATCTGCAGGGCAATCCACGGTCCCATAAAACTCTCTCAGGTAGTTATTTTTTCGGGAATCTAGGTTATATTTCCGATCAATTAAGATACCGATAACAAAGAGTATCGGAAAAGTATAAAAATATTGGGGGAAGTCATTTCAATGAAAGCCGCATGGTTGTTCCTATTACTGTCTTTATCTTTGAGCACCAGTGTTCAGGCGCAGGAAGGTTTTCCTCTGGATGGCACCTGGCGTGGCTTCTGGGGTGTTCCTGGTGGCGAAGAAACCCTTGTTGTTATTGTGATGAACTGGGACGGAGAAAATATCAGTGGTCGCATTAACCCCGGCCGCAATATGATTTTCTTTGAAGAAGCCAGCCTGGACCCTGAAAGCTGGTTGTTTAATTTTACTTCTACCTCTAAGGCAGGGGAGCCTATCGCCTTTTCGGGTACTCTGGAAAATATTGGTGCCTATGACAGGACCATTACCGGTACCTGGACCATTGGCGGGGTTGAGAATCAGCTGGTTTTAACCCGGGAATAAATACACAGAGTCTCAGGTTACAAGTTTCAAGTCACAAGAAAAAACAGAAAAAGTGAATATGAAAATGGGTTTAAAAAAATTAAGCAGTATAGGTTTTGGGGCAGCAGCCTTGTTGTTGATTGGCTGTGGGGATTCTGGTGCACCCTCTGCCGAGATGGCAGAAATGGCAGAAATGGCAACTTCGCCTGTTGAGATGATGCGAGAGACGCCGCGCTTTGATGATGGCATGGTGCGTTTTGATCGGGTCCCCGGAGAACTGGGTTACTGGAGTAATCCCAGCAAGCCTTCGCTGGTGGAGGAGGGGGTACAGGTGAGCATGGATGACAATGGTCTGTTGTCCGATATCAACGATGCTGACCAGGTTGCTCCTTTTATGCCCTGGGCTCTGAGTCTTTATAAATACCGACAGGCCAATGGTCTGGCAGATGATCCGGTCAATGCCTGTATATCGCCTGCAGGCCCCAGGCATCTTCATTATGAAGGTGGCTTCCGCATAATTCAGGATCGCAACTATGACCGTGTATACCTGATCTTTGGTGGTGGTAATCGAGGCTGGCGTCTGATTAATATGGATGGCAGACAGGCACCTGATCCAGACGAAGTCGCCGGCACCTACTATGGGCACTCTGCGGGTCATTGGGAAGGTGACACATTGGTGGTGGAATCAAGTGGCTTTAATGATCGTTTCTGGTTTTCCAATGGGGGACTTCCTCATACACCAGCTCTGTCACTGGTTGAGCGTTTTAGTCGACCGGACTATGACACCCTCGAGTATGAAGTGGAAATAACCGATCCGCGTACCTACACCAGACCCTGGACTGCCTCATGGACGCTGGACTGGGTTGACGGTGAAATAAGCGAAAAGTTTTGTGAGCAGATCGAAGCAATTGATCAGTACACAGGTAACAATTAGAGGATCGGATAAAGGAAAAAGGAAAAAGGATAAAAGTCGTGCAGGTGGAAAGTGTGTGCAAAACTTTTATTCGACAGTTAGGTAACGTAGGCCGTCTTCCGACGAAAGATTAAAGTGAAGAGTAAAAGTTTCAAATGAACGAGTTAAGTAAAGAGGGTTTTAAAATGAAAAAATCAATAAAACAGGGAATTGGTCTGCTTGCCTGCTCCCTGCTGCTTGTTGCTTTTCAGTCTCAGGCGCACCATTCGTTTGCGGCGCAATATGATGCCAGCAAACCCGTTACCTTGCAGGGCTATGTCACCAAGGTGGAATGGTATAACCCACATGTATATTTCTATATCGACGTGGAAAACCCGGATACCGGTGAAATAGAAAACTGGGGCGTTGAAATGGGGCCTCCCCATATGCTGCAAAATCGTGGCTGGAAAAAGAATGATATGCAAATCGGCGATGAATTACTGGTTGAAGCCACTCGCGCAAGAGATGGCAGCACAACCTCCAATGCCCGCTCGGTCAAGATGGTCAGTTCTGGCAAGGTATTGGGTGCTGCATCCAGTGAGGACCAGACTCTGACAGGTGGCGGCAACTAGCTGGATAAAAGAAAAAGGATAAAGGTAGGGAAATGAGACATTTCTGGAGTAACACTATGATCAGGCGATTTATCAGGATTTCATACAAAGTGATCACGGCGTCACTTTTTTCCTTTTTCCTTTTTCCTTCATCCGCTTTCCCCCAGGATGAGGAAGGCGATTCAATGCCTGTTCCCAGAAATGAATTTGGGCATCCAAGCTTTGCCGGCACGCCAGAAAGAGTCGGTAACTGGCAGGGTTTACTGGGCACTCTGGCGAACAGGGGGCCGGAACGCAGCCAATTCAACATTCCCGAGGCTCTGATGTATGATGAAGTTCCTTTCCAGCCATGGGCGGCAGAACTGCATGCCGAGCGTCGAGCCAAAGGCGGGGCTTATGATCCTCATACCCGCTGCAAACCTTCCGGGGTGGCAAGGATGTTCCATACTCCCTATGGCATGGAGTTTCTCGATCTTGGTGACGAAATGCTTTTTATCAATGTCGGTGCACCGCATTCCTGGCGCCGTATCTGGGTTGATGGTCGCACGTTCCCTGAAGATATTGAGCCTGGTTGGTATGGCTATTCCATTGGTCACTGGGAAGACGATACCCTGGTAGTTGAAACCCGGGGATTTAATACCGGTTTCTGGATGAGTCGTGGTGGTTATCCGCATACAGAACAATTGAAGACCATCGAGAAGTTTTCCCGTCCTTCCTGGGATCGTCTGCGTTATGAAGTAACCATCGATGATCCAGGTGCTTACACACAACCCTGGACTGGTGGTTGGTTCATGACCTGGGGTGATGGAGTTGAGCCGTTTGATTATCTTTGCCAGGAAAATAACCTTGACCCAGACAGAATGTTGGGTATTGATCAGTAAACCGGGCGCCGACACTTAATAAATAGAAGTCAGCGCGCCGCTTTGCGCGTGTAAAGCTTAAGTCGCAAAGAAATCACCGATCATTTGCTGGTGAATGCCATCTTTCAGGTAGATGGCATAAAAGTTAATCTGTGGCAGGCCTTTCAGTTTTTCTATTTTTAAAACTCCGCTGTTTACATCTTCCTGTACTCCTACCTCCGGAATAATAACCAGTCCCTGGCCAGAGTTGGCAAAAAATCTGAGCAGTGAAATATCATCGGTTTCCATACGTGAACTGACCTGCAGTTTCATTTTTTTATAGAGGATGTCCTTGATGACGTCGCCTTTGTAAGGAAATTTGAAGTTAAAAACATCCACAGGTTTTCCTGCTGTTTCAGCTTTTGCTTTTTTATGACCGATCAGCTAGATATCGAGATAACGCAAATCCAGTGTATAGGGCCGCTCGGGATGTGGTTCTTCTTCCCTTATTTCAATTTCTCCCTGAGTATGTCCAAAGGAGTTGAAACGGGCAACACGTCGAGCTTCTGCCTCATTGGCATTGACCGGGAAAGTTTCGTAATTACGGCCACCGGGATGGGAAACATGGTACTCACAACCACCCATTGAACGATTATTACTGGTGTCCACAACATCAATCACCAAAGGTGTGTGCACCTTGATGGTCGGATGTAACGCCGAATAGGGATCCCAGGCTTTATAACGAATACCGGCGACAAACTCTCCTTCCTGGCCGGTAGACAGCATCGGCAATCTTCTGCCATTGCAGCATATTGCCAAGCGATGACCGGTAATGCCCTGGATCTTCACCTGAATTCTTTCGACTGAGGAGTCCACATAACGTGCGGTACCACCGCCGCTCATTTCCTCACCCAGTACATGCCATGGCTCGATAGCGCCATGAATGTCCATTTGCAGACCTGCCACATGGAAGCGTCCGTAATGGGGGAAACGGAATTCCTGGAATGGCAGAAACCAGTCCAGATCTATTGGGTAGCCGGCATCATTGAGATCTCTTATCACCCAGGATAAATCGTCCCAAACATAGTGGGGCAGCATGAAGCGATCATGTAATTGACTGCCCCAGCGTATAAAGTCTTCGTTATAGGGCTTTTTCCAGAACCAGGACACCATGCTGCGAATTAACAGCATTTGTACCGCGCTCATTTGCCAGTGAGGCGGCATTTCAAAGTTTCTGAATTCCACCAGACCAAGCCTGCCTGTCGCAGAGTCGGGAGAATAAAGCTTATCTATGCAAAATTCTGATCGATGGGTATTGCCGGTAAGGTCAATCAGGAAATTACGCAGGATTCTGTCAATCATCCAGGGCTTGTCATTGCCTGCTTTTGGTAACTGCTGCATGGCAATTTCAAGTTCATAAAGGTTGTCATCGCGAGCTTCATCTACCCGGGGAGCCTGGCTGGTGGGGCCGATAAACTGTCCTGAAAATAAATAAGACAGACTTGGATGATTTTGCCAGTAACGCAGCATGCTGGAGAGCAGGTGGGGTTTTCTCAGAAATGGACTGTCTTCTGCCTTGGCGGCGCCAAGAGTGACATGGTTGCCCCCACCGGTACCGGTATGCTTGCCATCGAGCATAAACTTTTCAGTTCCCAGTCGACATTCCCTGGCCTGCTCATAAAGGGAGGAAATGGTTTTTATCAGATCATTCCAGCTTTTGGCCGGATGCACATTGACCTCTATGACGCCCGGGTCAGGTGTGATCATCAGTTTTTGCAGACGTGGATCCTTGGGGGGTTCATAGCCCTCGAACACCACGGGTATTTTTTCCCTGGTCGCAATTTTTTCAATGCAGCCCAGCAACTCCAGATAAGACTCGAGTCGTGTCAGCGGGGGCATAAATATATAGAGTTTGTCATTCCTGACCTGGACACAAAGCGCGGTATGAATAATTTTTTGCTTAACTTTCTGGCGCCCCTTGAGTGTACGGGAGGACTTTTTCTTTTCGCCGCTTGTTGAGTTTAGCGGATAGGCCAGTGGCTCCCATTCCGAAAATGGATCCTTGTCAAAATCAACTTCCCGCTCAACTTCCCATGGCAAACTATCCAGGGGTAGCCGGAGTCCCATTGGTGAATCACCGGGTACCAGGAACATCTTGTTACGCCTGAATTTCCAGGGGCTTGTTTGCCAGCCATGGTTTTTTGAGGTGTCCGTGGCGGCAATGGGCAGGGCATAGCCGGTTTGACTGGTAAGTCCGTCATCAAACACTTTTCGGATACGGGCACGTTCCTGGGCATCCTTGATCTTGCTGTCAGCAACACTGACGTTCCTGGGAAGCGCGCCTTCCTTATCCAGATAGTATTCCTTGTCTTCGTAACCCGGCACTATGTATTTATCAGGCAAGCCAATTTCCGCGCACAGGCTTTTTAGAAAAGTCCTGGCAGCTTTTTTGGGGACCTTGGTGTCATCCCCGGGGGTGGCCAGTAATGCAGGGTCATGCCATAAGGGTTTTTTATCGGTACGCCAGAATATACCCAGCGCCCACCTTGGCAGTTGTTCGCCGGGGTACCATTTACCCTGACCATGATGAATAAAACCCTGGGGCGCATAGTGTGCCTTGAGTCGTTGCAATAATTTTTCCGATAACTCGAGTTTTTTCTCACCCAGGGCGTCGGTATTCCACTCGGCGCCATCCATATCATCGACGGAGACAAAAGTGGGCTCGCCACCCATGGTCAGTTTTACCTTGTCAGTGGTTAATTTTTTATCGACTTCCTTGCCCAGAGCGTTGATGGTGTTCCACTGCGCCGATGAATAGGGCTTGGTTACCCGCGGGTCTTCATGGATACGGGTAACCTTGTTGTAAAATCTGAAATCAACTTCACAGGGACCCGTTGCTCCTGTTATAGGAGCTGCGCTGAAGGGATCAGGCGTACAGGCCAGGGGAATATGCCCTTCACCGGCAAATAATCCTGATGTTGCATCCATGCCCAACCAGCCGGCACCGGGGATATAGACTTCGGCCCAGGCGTGCAGGTCGGTAAAGTCCTGTTCAGTTCCGGACGGCCCATCCAGGGCCTTAACGTCGGCCTTGAGCTGAACCAGGTAGCCTGAAACAAAGCGTGCGGCCATACCCAGATGGCGCAGTATCTGGACCAGTAACCAGGCATAGTCACGGCAAGAGCCTTGTCTGAGGGTCAGGGTGTCTTCACAGGTCTGAACACCTGGATCCATTCTCACCAGGTAACTCAGTTCGCTCATCAGTCTGCTATTCAGATCAACCAGAAAGTCGATTGTCGGTGTTTTTCGGCGATCTACTTTAGTAAGCCAGTCCAATAGCAGGGGGCCCTTTTCTGTTATCTGCAGGTAAGGCGCCAGATCTTTCTTTAATTGCTTGTCATAACGAAACGGGCAGTAATCAAATTTTTCATCAAGAAAAAAATCAAAGGGGTTAATCACTGTCATGTCGGCAATGACTTCCACATCGAACACCAGTTTGCGAGTTGGTTCGGGAAAAACCATACGGGCAAGATGGTTGGAAAACGGGTCCTGTTGCCAGTTGATGAAATGATTTTCCGGCTGAACCTTTAATGAATAGGATTCAATTGGCGTTCGGCAGTGTGGTGCTGGACGCAGTCTCACCACATGTGGCATGATCGATGTCAGTCGGTCAAACCTGTATTCAGTGTGGTGTTTAATAGCAATTTTTATTGCCATATGTTTACAACTACCAAAAAAATATCAAAATATTTATGAAAATAGACTGGAAATCATATCATCACGATGACTTTTACGATGAAATAATCAGTTCATCAGGTCGTCCCCAGCCAGGAGCAAGTACCTTAACAAAGTATCTTGCTTCAATGAAACCCGAAGAATTAAAGCAGCGGAAGGATTCCGTGGCAGATGCCATAAAAACGATGGGCATCTCGTTCACAGTGTACAGTGATGCTGGAAATATAGACAGAGAATGGCCTTTCGATATTATCCCGAGAATTATCAGGGCCAAGGAATGGTCGGCTACCAGCAAGGGGTTGGAGCAGCGTCTTCGCGCGCTTAACTGTTTTATTAATGATCTCTATAACGACAGGAAAATTCTCAAGGACAAGGTTGTTCCCGCAGACCTGATTAATAATTCCGGTAACTACAGGAAAGAGTGCGAGGGTATAAAACCTTTGCATGGTGTCTGGGCCCATGTCTGTGGCACAGACCTGATCCGGGGGGCTGATGGGGAGTTCTATGTGCTGGAAGATAATTTGCGTGTGCCTTCCGGCGTGTCCTACATGCTGGAGAATCGCAACGTCACCAAACGTGTTTTCCCAGAGCTGTTTGAAAATTATAATATCCAGCCTATTACCGAATATCCAAGTCAGTTGTTTGATACCCTTGCCGATATTTCGCCGACGCCAAAAGACTATCCTGAAGTCGTTGTGCTAACACCGGGTATTTATAATTCTGCCTATTTTGAACATTCTTTTCTGGCTCAACGCATGGGTGCCGAGCTTGTGCAGGGCAGCGATCTGGTGGTTGAAAATGATCATGTTTTCATGAAAACCATTAATGGCTTGTCACCTGTAGATGTTATTTACCGCCGTATTGATGATTTGTTTATCGATCCCAGTGTATTCAATCCTGAGTCAACACTGGGTGTAAAAGGTCTTATGGGTGCCTGGTTGAAAGGTAATGTGGGTCTGGCCAATGCGCCGGGTGCCGGGGTGGCTGATGACAAAATTATTTACACTTATGTTCCACAGATCATCAAGTACTACCTCGATGAAGACCCCATATTACCGAACGTGCCAAGTTACATCTGTAGTGATAAAGCGCAGATGCAACACGTGCTGCAGAACCTGGACAAGTTAGTGGTAAAACCAGCCAATGAATCCGGGGGCTACGGTATGTTAATGGGGCCACAGGCCAGTAAGAAAGAACGCGAAGAATTTGCCAGAAAAATCAGGGCTAATCCGCGCAATTACATGGCCCAGCCCCTGATCTCTCTGTCGACAGCGCCAATCCTCGGTGACAATGGGGTGGAACCCCGTCATCTTGATTTACGCCCTTTTGTTCTTCAGGGTTCAAAAAGTTATGTCACTGCTGGTGGTTTGACCCGCGTAGCCATGGTGAAAGGCTCTTACGTCGTTAATTCATCCCAGGGCGGCGGCAGCAAGGATACCTGGGTCGTGGAAGATACAAAGTAAAAGTCCATACAAATTGCAAGTAAGGTAGTAACGTAAGCGAAAATTTTTAAATATCGGGAATAGAAAACCATAATGCTTTCAAGTGTTGCAGAAAGAGTTTACTGGCTAGGCAGGTATCTTGAGCGGATTGAAAATTCAGCTCGCCTCATGGATGTTTATTCTTCCATGCTTTTTGATTTGCCTGGCACCACCGATATTGGCTGGGGGGTATTGCTGGATATCACCGGTGAACGTGAGAATTATGCCTCCAAAGAGGGCCGCATAGATGAAATGCCAGTATTAAAATTCCTGATTGCTGACCAAAGTAACTATTCTTCAATTTTCAGTTGCATGAAGCTGCTCAGGGAAAATGCCAGAACCACCCGGGAAGTGATTCCGGCCGAAGCCTGGGAGCAAATCAACGATTTATATCTGGATACCAAGGCTTCTATTGGTTCCAGCATGGGCCGGCAGGCCAGAAGAAACCTCTACGATACTATTATTTCAGACTGCCAGCGTCTCGGTGGTTTGCTGTCCAGTTGTATGAGTCATAACACTGCCTATACCTTTATCCAGATAGGGCGGGGCATTGAACGTGCTGATATGACGACCCGTATTGTCGATGTGGGCTCCATCTCTTTGCTTCCGGCATTCAAGAAGTATGGCCAGGTCGGTCATTATATGGAGCCTTTTGAAAATGTAGTATGGATGAATATACTGCGTTCTTTGAGTGCCTATCAGGCCTACCGTCAACATATCCATAACCGGGTAAAAGGCGCTGAAGTAGTGCGCTTTCTGTTACAGGATGAAGAATTTCCCAGAGCTGTAAACTACAGTCTTTCTGCGTTGAACCGTTATCTGGAGCAATTACCGAATCACGAAGAAGTACAGCGTGCAGTACTCAGAGTAAAGCGTATCACCTGTGATGCGAAGGTCTACTCACTGCTGGAAAAAGGTTTGCTGGATTTTATTGATGAATTACAGATATCGATAGCTGATATTCATGATGAATTAAGTAAAACCTGGTTTGGCCCCCTGGAAGAGCCGGAACTGATTGAAGCTGTTGTGGTGCCGAAAGCCATTAAGAAAACGGGCAGTAAAAAAACCACTGCTGTGAAAACCATGTCGAAAGTGCCAGCAAAAGCCAAGGCAAAAGCACCGGCGAAGACAAAATCGAAGGCCCCGGTAAAAGCCAAAGCGAAATCCAGTCCAAAAGCCAAGGCTAAATCAAAAGCCAGGCCAAAAAGTGCTGCGAAAGCGCCAGCCAAAAAGGCCGCCAGGAAAAAGTAAGTCTGTTTGATTTGTAACGGATTGTGGCTCGGAAATGGAATAGTTTATTTGGAAGGCTGACTCAGGTCTTGCCGCTAAGCTAACTTAACGTTCCAGTTTGCCAGCTTTCCAACATGCAAACTTGACAGCTTAGTAAACGCCGCTATTGCTGTCAGCAATCTTGTTCCAGTTGTTGGCCCATGCCAGAGGTGGCAATTGGTGGAAGGCTTCCTTAAGCCGGCTATCCCAGCTTTTCTTTAATTCTCTTAAATACTCATCATCTTCTTCAAAGCGATGGTAGTTCTTCAGATTATAACTGTCTGATTGATAGACAATCATTTCGATGGGCGGGCCTACGGTCAGGTTACTGTTCATGGTGGAATCCATGGACACCAATGCGCATAAAGCGGCTGTTTCCAGTGTCGTATCCAGTCTGATAATACGGTCCAGAATGGGTTTACCGTATTTGCTTTCGCCAATCTGCAGGTAGGGTGTATCCTTGGAGCTTGTGATGTGATTTCCTTCCGGATAAATCATTACCACGCGATGATGAGAGCCTCCGATCTGTCCCCCCAATATAAAACTGGCTTCGAAGTTCGGGCTGGTAGTTCCATGTTTTTCCTGCTGGGCTCTGCTGACCTCACCAATATAATCGGCAGCCTCACCAATGGTAGTAACTGTGGCAAGATTGAGTTCGGTATTTTGACGAATATCCTTTTTCATCTGTGCGAGTGTTGCCTGGGTAGTGGCAAGATTGCCTGCGCCAAGCACAACAAACTGGCGATCGTCACCCAGTTCGAAGGTAAACATTTTACTATAGGTGCTAACTTGATCGACGCCCGCATTGGTTCGGGAGTCAGAACAGAAAATAATGCCAGCACTGACGGAAATTGCGCAACAATATGTCATAACAGACTGATTTATATAAGTATTTATGGTGTGCAGGGCGGGCTTGTAAGGGCACAGCTTTCACTGCAGGAGCCGGTATATTACCTCAAAAGTGAAAATTAACCAGAATTAATTTCAGGTTTTTTAGCGCCGGTTTGCAAATCGTCTTTGCAGAAATAGCAAGCGTTCTTTTTGATGTTCAGGCAGGGGTTTTTCTTCAATAATTTCCTTGTCGGTCAAGCCTATAAACTCATGGGGAAAAACCAGCCATTGGGTAGTTTCATGAAGATAGAAATCCGGATCAAAACCGGTTTCATTATTCACCGGTTTGTAGAAGGGGGTAGCTATTCTGAATTCCGGGGGACTGCCATCATAGAGCTTGTTGATTTCCTTGATTATGGCTTCCATGCTGAGCCCGGTATCAAAGACATCATCCACCAGCAGTAACTTCTGGCTGGCATCCAGATTTCGTTTCAGGTAGTCGAGGCCTTCAAGATCAACCTCACCGCGTTCACCGATTCCACTGTAGGAGATACTACGAATAGCGATATGGTCATTGTTAAAGCCGAGGAAGGACAGCACTTCCTGAATCGCTATGGCCACCGGGGATCCTCCGCGCCAGACTCCCACGATCAGATCCGGTTGAAAACCGCTGTCGATAATCCTGAAAGCCAGCTCAATGGAATCTGCCAGTAGTTGATCTGCACTGATGTATTTCTTTTCCAAAATAATCCTTATGAAATTCAGTTTCTCTATTATTGCGCTAATGCATTTAAAAAGATAACCCGAAGAGAAGCCAAGCGAAAGTTCTACCAATTATTACTGCGCTGATAACTAAGACGCTGGATGAAAGACGGAAAAGGTAACACCGGAGATTAATGTGGTGAATGTGTTTTTAAAGTGCTAACGAAAAGACGGATTTAATGATTGTATGGCCGGCATAAAACTGGCCAGGCTTATTCTTCTTCCGTTGTTGTCGGTACAACTGCAGTGCCGGGATCTCCAAGTACCCCCAGACT